>Ga0209611_10002965_pt1 | contig 29714 bp, 25 predicted proteins | sample S1TSphgellanicum_3_FD_187693 | JGI IMG/M metagenome (GOLD analysis project Ga0209611, IMG submission 187693) | Host-associated microbial communities from peat moss isolated from Minnesota, USA - S1T2_Fc - Sphagnum magellanicum MG (SPAdes) (version 2) | ecosystem: Host-associated > Plants > Peat...
TCTGCCGACATCCTCGCGCAGCGCTTCCAGGCCATGGTTGACCGTCCAGAAGCCGGCCGCGTGAACCGCCCTTGTCGCATGGTTCAGAACCTGTGCCGGGCCCAGGCTGGCAGCCGCCTGCAACACAGCTTCACGACTGAAAACTCTGCCGCCAGCGACAGCCGGGATCGGCCGTAGCGCTTCCCCCAGGCTCTCAAGCCCGCACATTCCGCACCCGGTGGCGCCAGCCAGCCGGCGCCGCCGCGTCTCCAGCGTGGCCATATATCTGGCGGCAATCCACAGGCGCAGCTCAACCCCGCCTTCCGCCTCGATCAACGCAAATTCCTCGATTGCCTCGGCCGATGGCACGATGCCCTCGGACAAACTGAAACCCACCGCGAAATCATGGAGGTTATCGGGAGTCGCCATCATAACCGCATGCGTCACCCGGTTATAGGTGATGGCAATCGCGGTCTCTTCGGCAAGCACCCGCTCGCCCTCCTGAACAGCGCCGGCGCGCCAGGCAGTGCGAAGGACGGGTATCGAGGGGGCAATCATGGGAATAGTGTAGGGCAAGTTTGGGGATATGTGCCCCCCAACCTTGCCCTCACATGTTTAAGAGGCCTCTGCCAACTCGGGCAGCCGATGGATACCGCATTCAGTCTTGCCGGTGCCGGCCCAGCGGCCGCTTCTCGGGTCTTCGCCTTCGGCGACGGCACGCGTGCAGGTGGCGCAGCCGATCGAGGGATATCCGGCCAGGCTCAAAGGATGGCGCGGCAGGTTGCGCCGGACCATTTCTGCCTCGATCTCCGGCGCCGACCACGCCGCCAGCGGATTCAGCTTGATCTTGCCGTCCACATGCTCAACCGTCGGCAATGCCACGCGGGTCAGCGCCTGGTGCCGCTTGCGCCCCGTTATCCAGGCCTCGAACGGCAGAAGCGCCCGCTCTAGCGGCGTGACTTTGCGCAGGCGGCAGCATGCATCGGGGTCGAAACGCCACAACTCACCTGCCGGGTCGTTCGCGCCCTGCTCATCGGCGGTGAGGCCGGCGCTGCGTACATCTTTCAGCCCAAGGGCGCTGGTCAGCGTGTCGCGATAGGCCAAGGTCTCCGCAAAATGCTGCCCCGTATCGACGAACAGGACCGGGGTCGCCGAATCGATCTCTGCCACCAACGCCAGCAAAACCGCAGATTCGGCGCCAAATGACGACACCACGGCAATCCGCCCGGCATGGTCCAGCAGCGCGCCGCGCAGCAAGGCGCGGGTTTTGGAAAGGCGGCATGGTACCCCCGCCGCATCCGCCGCGGCTGATCCCGCCTCAACCCTGTCGTCGAAATTCGTGCAGTCGAACATCGTCTATCCCCAGTGGGCGCGACACAACCTGAAAAAGGCCGGTGCCGAAAGGGCATATAATAAGTTAAACGCCCTTCTCGCGTTGAATCGGCTATGCAAATTGTGCAATGCGAAGTGGTGCAATAGGAATTAGCGCATCGCGCGTGAGATAAGCCGGTGCCGGTCACCGTTAAACAGCGCGACGCCTTCGGTTCCCGGTAGGTGCAATGCACAAAAGGGTGAATGGATGCAACTCTGGGTTGATTAGCGCCTTTGCATAATGTCTTTGGAGGCGACTATGCGTATCTATCATTTCATAAAACGCGATTCGGATGGCTTGCGGCTGCCCGCGCGCCAAGTTGAATTTCCGGATGACATGGCAGCCTTGACCTTTGCCGACCGCCTGACAGCCGATAGCGCCACTGTCGACGTCTGGGACAATTTCCGGCTGGTCGGTTCCACCTTTGCAATCCAAACAGTCTTCGGACGGGAAATGCGGGCCCGGGACAATCTGGTTAGCGAGAGGCTCAGAGCGTGAGAGCCGGCGTCCTTAGCGGACGGGTTGACTTTGCCTCTCTACTGAACGGCTATCGTTTGCAGGCCAAACTGGCCTGACGGGGCGCCGACGCTCAAGACGTGCAAGCCCGCAGGCAGTGTCACGCTTACTGGCGCTGTCGGCGTCCAGTTGGTAACGTTGCCCCCAGTGGAGGGCACGTTTGCGGTGCCTATCGGCGCCTGGTCCAATGCAAGCGCGGCAGTGGTGGGCCCGTAATACGTCCCTACGGTCAGGGTTACATTGTACGTTCCCGCGGTCGGAACATCCACCAGATAGCCGAACAATCCACCTTGGTTAAGATAGGCGTAGGCATTGCCGGTAACGATATAGTCGCTACCGAAGGAAAGATCGGGCGCTGTAGAGGCAAAACTCGCCGGTAGCAGTACGCCGCCTTGCAACGGCGCTGAACCGCTGGCGATCAGACCATGCAGAGCCTTCATTTTCGGCGTCTTCAGGTCGAACACGTTCTCCGTCGCGCCCCACATGCCATATTGGCCGTAAATGCCTGCATCGTTGAAATACATATAGAGCGAAACACCTTCCGAGGCGGCGCTATCGATCGCCTGCGTCACCTGCGCGCCTATCGCGGCTGCACGATTTGCGACAAGCTTGCCACTCAGGCTGGCCGTTCCGCTCATCCCGGGCCCGCCCTCATAGGTCACGCTCTGCAGCCCGTAATACCTTGCCCAGGTGGCAAACCCCTGTTCGGCGCTGCCGAGGGTAGCAAGATTTGCCGCGGCATTCGCCAGCTCGGCGGTTGCGTTCAGATGTTTGAGTGAATTGTCGCCCGACCAATAGGGCGCCTGAGCAATACCATAGAGTAGGGAAGATGGCGCGCCCCAGAATTGCTGGATCATCGGCAGCACCAACGAAACGAAATATGTCTGCCCGAGCTGGGTGGCGTAGATCGGCCGCAGCATGGTGGCTTGTAAACCAAACACCTTTTGGAATTCCTGAGCGATCAGAACGATCTGTTCGCCGACCCGCCGCTCGCCCCACACATACCGGCAATTGTCGTAATCCGAGCATTGCCACGCCAGCGGCGAATTGGGATTCGTGGCAACCTCCGCCTCCGCTGCAGCCTGGTTGCGGGCCGCCTGGGCGAAACTGTAGTTCCACACTTCATTGCTGTATTCGAGGTACAGATGTAGCGAGGGTTTCAGTCGCGCATGCATCAGCTTGGCCAGGCTTGCGACATATGCGCTGGTCGCCTGATCGGGAATGTTGACCCACATATCCTTGTTCAGATCATTGGCAAGCTCAATCACGTATTCCCACGCCACCCCGGCAATCGTCTGCTGCGTCGCGTAGCCTGGCGTCGTCCTGTCCGACCAATTGACCACCGGGCTGCCATTGGTGTTCTCGAATGCCATGCTGCGCAGAGCTGCAAAGGGGCGCAGCAGGTCCAGGAACGGCTCGGTGAAAGTCTGGGTGGGCTTGTTCCACCAGGCATGCCCATTTGGCGCCAGATGCGGCCGGATCAGCTGCACGTTCGTCACCCCCGTGCCGGGCGCATCGGTGGGCAGGCGCTTGCTGCTGGTAAAGCTCAGGGCAACCAGGGAGCCGGTGCCGTTATCGGCGATCGAAACCGTGGCGGTGGTGGTGTTGGTCGCTGCATTATAGCTTTGACCGCTCACGCTACCGCTGCCGCCGACCACCAGCCCCAGTGCTGCCTGGCCGGTGAACGACAAGGCATAGTCGCCTGCCAGGATCGAATGTCCCTTGGCGTCGCCGAGACAGCACAGCACGACCACGCCGGCATCCTGTGTCGGCCAGCCATTGGCATCCAGGCTGGCAGATTGATCCCAGGGTGTGGCAGGGCTGCCCCAGGGACGCGACTGCTTGATCGCATCAACAAAGGGCGATTGTGCCGAGTAATCGCTTACGCCATCCAGGTTGACGCCGACCTGGAACGAGTAAGCCGGCCCGGTGGCGCCATGTGCCGGCCCGATCCATAGGGGGGCCGCCGAGAGGCAGGCCGCAAGGACGAGACACGGTTTCAGACTCATCATGGCGTGGACCCCTTTGATGCCTTGCCGGCACGATAGACTACAACTTTCAGTATGCGGAAGATCAATTGCCTACACGCGCTCGCACCAGCGGCCACGGCAAATCTTGACCCTGCGGCCCGCCAAGACCTATTTGGCAGCGCCAATGACCTACCTGAAAACCCCCTCGCCCGGCCCGGAAGCCGGCTCCAGCCAGATCCAGGCTGCCGCATGGCGCGTGGTGAAGACCTATGGTCATGACGAGGGCTTGTCGTGCAGCTTCCGCCAGTGGCAGGCGGACCATTCACATTGCCGCTTCTTGCACGGCTATGCCCTGGCCTTCCGCTTCACCTTCGTCGCCGCCTCGCTGGATGACCGTGGCTGGTGTATCGATTTCGGCGGCCTGAAACCGCTGCGGGCCTGGCTGCATGAGATGTTCGATCATACCTTGCTTGTCGCCGCAGATGATCCCGATCTGCCAAAGTTGCGTGAGTTGCAGGAGAGCGGGCTAGCGCAATTGCGGGTGCTGGAGGCGGTCGGCTGTGAGGCCTTCGCGGCGACCGCGCATGCCTGGGCTGCCGCTTTTCTGTGGCGTGAGACCTCTGGCCGTGTCCGAATCGAGAGCGTGTCGGTCAGCGAACACGCTGGTAACGCCGCCGCGTATGCGCCCGGCATTTAGACAGTCCGTTCTGCGCGGTCACGCATTGTAGCCCGGATGCATGGAAGCCTCAGACATACGGTTTCCCGCTCCGCGAGCTTACCCCGAGATTGCCAGTAGCACGCTGCCAAACAGCCGGGTTTTTTCCACAGGCAAAGCCTTGCATTGCGCGCAACCCCTGCACAGGGATCTGCGTTTGCGATGTATGCAGCAGACACACCCGATACACTCTCACCATGGGCGGCGAATTGCTATTGGCCTGTTCGGCGGCTTTTTCCTGCTGATCTTGCTGCTGATTCTGTTCTGGAACTGGGACTGGTTCATACCCCTGGTGGACGCCCAGGCCTCCTCGGCGTTGGGGCGGCGAGTGACCATTGCGCATTTGCATGTGCGGCTTGGCAGGAACACGACCGTTGCGGCCGATGATGTCGTGGTGGCAAACCCGGCTGGGTTCTCGCAAGCCGATCCGTTGGCACGGATCGGGCGATTAACTGTGGTGGCAAGCGTGATGGATTACATCCACCACCATACTATCGTCTTGCCGAGTGTGACGCTGGATCGACCGGATATCCATGCCGTCGCGCTGGCCGACGGGCGCAGCAATTTCTTGATCAAGACAACGCCGGCGAAGCCGGGAACCTCGCCTTCCGCCCCACCGCAGATCGGAGACTTGCAGATAAACGACGGCACAGCACATGTGGTCGATCCGCGGGCGAAATCGGACTTTACCCTGGCAATCGCAACACGGCCGGTATCCGGTTCAGCCGCCAGCCAGATCGTGGTCGATGCGCGCGGCACCTATGCTGCGCAGCCAATCACCGGACGCTTCATCGGCGGTGCGCTGTTGAGCCTGCGTGATACCGCGCACCCTTACCCGATCGACCTGCACCTCGCCAATGGGCCAACCAAGGTCTCGCTGGTCGGCACGGTGGAAAACCCGCTGAACTTCGCCGGCGCCAGGCTGAAACTGCAATTTTCGGGTCCGGATATGGCGGCGTTGTTCCCGCTGACCGGAATCCCCATTCCGCAAACGCCGCCCTTCTCGATCGCGGGAAATATCGATTATCGGAAGCCGAATATTCGGTTTACCGATTTCGAAGGCCGGGTCGGCTCGTCCGATCTGGGTGGCGAAATCGATGTCGATCCCCGCGCCGGCGGCAAACCCGATGTGGTCATGGACCTGCATTCCAACCGTGTCGATCTGGCGGATTTGGGAGGCTTTATCGGCACGCCGGCGGGCCGCAAGACGACCCCCGGCCAGACCACCGCGGAAAAAGCTAGTTTGGCAAAGGCCGAGACCAGCAAGTCGCTGTTCCCGACCACCCCAATCAATCTGCCGAAATTGCGAGCGGCCGATATCCACCTGAAATATCGTGGTGAGCATATCGAAAACAAATACACCCCGTTCGACAAGCTGGTGGTGACGATGGATGTCGTCGACGGCAAGATCGATCTGCACCCGCTTACATTCGTGGTCGGCGACGGCGATATCGCCAGCACCATTTCACTGGCGCCTGGCGCGCGCGATGTGATCCATGCCGATGCAGACATCAAATTCCGCCATCTCGAGCTTTCACGCATCATGCAGGCCACCCATAGCTTCAAGGGCCAGGGCATACTCGGTGGCGAGGCGCGCATCGATACCGATGGCAACTCGCTGGCCAGCATGATGGGTCAGGGCGATGGCGAGTTGAAGCTGGTTCTGGTCAGTGCCGGCCAGGTTTCGGCCCTTCTGGTCGATATCGCCGGGCTTGAGTTCGGCAACGCCCTTCTCTCAGCCCTCGGCGTGCCGAGCCAGGCGAAGATTGACTGCTTTGTCACTGACCTTCCGCTCAACCATGGCATCGTCGATACCAAGGCTTTTGTGCTGGATACCAACGAGGCCAGGGTGACGGGAACGGGGACCCTGGACTTCCGCAACCAGACTCTCGACTATGCGCTGACCACCCGCTCGAAGCATTTTTCCATCGGCTCGCTTCCCGGGCCAATCGATGTAACTGGCCCGCTCGGCGCGCCGTCGATTCGGCCAGGTACCGAGGTCGTGGCCAGGGCGGGGGCCGCTGCCAGCCTGGGTGTTCTGCTGACGCCGCTCGGTGCGCTGCTGCCGACGATCCAGTTCGGGGTCGGCAACGACAATGCCTGCGTCACCGCCGAAGCCGCGGAACGCCAGCCTTTGCATGTTACGCCAACGACGCGCCGCCACGCCCATAAGTGACGCGCGGACCAGGGCAACGGCTTGCGTGCAACCGGCATTCTTGTGAAAAGCCGCCATGCTCCCGGTCTCGATCCCCCTCGCCAACGCGTCCAACCTGCGTGATATTGGTGGCTGGCCGACAATCGAGGGCAGGCGGGTGCGCGCCGGCCTGGTGTTCCGCGCCCCCGCCTTGGTGGAATTGAGTCCGGAGGATAAGGCTTCCGTGGCTGCCCTTGGCCTGCGCACGGTGGCTGATTTCCGCGGCAGGTCCGAGCGTGCGCATAATCCGGTGCATATCGGCGGCGCGCGCAACATCTCCCTGCCCATCGAGCCATCGGTCGGCGCCGGTTTGAAGGATATCCTGAGGACCGGTGAACTCACCGGCCATTTCACCCGAGACGACCTGATGGAACTGCTGCGGGACGCCTATCGCGCCTATGCGCTGGAGAGTTTCGACCAGTATCGCACCCTGTTTGCGTTACTGCTGCAAGACGATGGCTTGCCGCTGCTGTTGCATTGTTCAGCCGGCAAGGACCGCACCGGTTTCGGATCGGCGCTGCTGCTAACCGCTGTGGGCGTTCCCTGGGAACAGGTGATGCAAGATTACCTGGCCACAAATCGCCTCTGGCGTCGAGAGATCGCGCGCAATTTTAGCCTGCCAGGCGATTTGGCCGATGTGCTGCTTGGTGCCCACGAAACGCTGCTCACGGCCGCTTTCGATGCGATTCGTCAGGTTCATGGTTCCATCGACGCCTACTTGGCAGGCCCCATCGGACTGGATGCGTCCGCCCGCGCGCGCCTGGCCCAGCTTTTGCTGGAAAGCTGACTGCATTGGCCGGTAAGTCGCCGAGCCGGGGTCGGCGATAAACGGATGGATGTGTCCGTTGCGCATCTGCTCGCTATCGCCGGGAAATCTCCAGTGCTGCAAGGTGCTGCGATCATCATCGGCACGTTTATATTGGAAGACGCAGCAACCGCTGCCGCCGCTATCAGCGTGCAGAGTGGCGGAGTGGCCATGCCGGTGGCGCTGGTTTCTCTCTATTGCGGTATCGTGCTTGGTGATATCGGGCTGTACGGGCTTGGGGCGCTGGCGGCCAGCGTGCCCTGGGCCAGGCGGCTGATCCCGCCTCAGCGGCAAGACCGCGGGAAGAAATGGCTGGAGCGGCACGTGTTCAGCGTCGTGTTTGTCGCGCGGTTTTTACCCGGCGTGCGTTTGCCCACCTATACGACCTGCGGTTTTTTGGGCGCTGATCTGAAAAAATTCATTTCCGCCGCCGTCGGTGCGACCTTGATATGGACCACCGCGTTGTTCGCCGTGTCGTTGCGCGTCGGCGAGCTATTGGTGAAGCACCTTGGCGCCTGGCGTTGGGCGGGGTTTGCCGCCTTCCTGCTGGCAATTGTCGTTGCCGGACGGCTGGCGGCAAAGGTGCAGGAGAAGACAGGCTAATGGACAGCGTAGCGCAGCTGGTACACGAGGTGGAGCTTGAGAGCGATCGTCTCGCCCTCGATGACCTCGATCCCGAACTCGCCGCCGCCCTGGCGCAGGGCCCTGCACATGGCCGGGTGGTTTCGCCCTTCGAGTTCCTGCCTGGCTGGGTGACCTATGGCCCGGTCGTCCTGCAATGGATCGTTCTTGGCTTGCGCTTTGGAGATTTCAGCCTGCCTACCGCCGCCAACCCGCATATCGCCACAGGCGGACTCTGCGGCGAAAGCAAGACCGCGATTCTCGACCTGGTCGAGGGGCCGGCCCGGGCGGTGATTGCGCCATATAGCACCCTAATCACCGGATCTTCCGACGTCCAAGCTGCGCACGAGGCTATGGCGGCCTCAGGCCTGGCGCTGCCGATCGTTATCAAGCCCGATATTGGCTGTAACGGTACCGGCGTTCGTCTGGTGGAGACGGAGGCGGTCCTGGCGACCGCGTTGGCTTCCTTCCCTCGTGGCGTGAAACTGGTTCTGCAGCGCCTGATCCCGTTCGAGGGCGAGGCCGGGATCTTCTATATCCGCCGGCCGCAGGATTCTGCCGGCCATATCTCGTCGTTGACTCTAAAACACGCACCGATGGTGACCGGTGACGGTGTTTCCTCCCTGCGCGCGCTGATCACCTCGGACCCAAGGCATGGAAAGCTGCAGCGCCTGTATCTGTCACGCCTCGCGCACCGGCTGGAGGAAGTGCCGGCACGCGGCGCGCGGGTGCGCCTGGTGTTTGCGGGTAACCACTGCAAAGGCTCTATCTTCCGCAACGGCGCCGCCGAGATCACGCCCGCTCTGGCGACGCGCATAGATGCCATAGCGCGCGCCATGCCTGATTTCCATTTTGGCCGGATCGACGTGCGCTATCGAAGCCTGCATGGTCTACGCGAGGGCGAGGACTTTTCTATCATCGAAATCAACGGGGTCGGTTCCGAAGCTACCCATATTTGGGACCCGGACACGACGCTTCGCGAGGTATTCTCCGCGCAATTTCGGCATTACCGAGCCGCTTTCGAAATCGGCCGGGATATGCGGCGCCGCGGCGCGCGCCCGAGCGGTGCGAGGACCATGCTGCGTGACTGGTTGAACCAAAGGCGGCTGATGGCGTCCTACCCGTTGAACGACTGACCGGTCAGCGACCGGTCCCACGGAGGTGTCATGGATACGCAATCTTCCACAACCGGCATCGATTTGTTCCAGCCGGTTCGGCTTGGTCCGCTCACGCTGTCCAACCGAATCGTGATGGCTCCGCTGACCCGGTCCCGCGCCGGCGCAGGTGGCGTTCAGGGCGAGATGAACGCACGGTATTACGCGCAACGCGCCTCGGCCGGTCTGATCGTGACCGAAGCCACCAATATCTCCGCCCAAGGCCGAGGCTATGCCTTTACGCCGGGGATCTTCACAGACGCTCAGGTCGCAGGCTGGCGCATTGTCACGGATGCGGTGCATGCAGCGGGCGGCCACATCGTCTGCCAGCTCTGGCATGTCGGCCGGATCAGCCATCCCGATCTGCAACCAGGCAATGCGCTGCCCGTCGCACCCTCCGCAATCAAGCCGGCGGGCCAGGCTTTCACCGAAACCGGGATGAAGGACATGGTGACGCCGCGCGCGCTCGGTACGGATGAGATGCTCGGCATTGTCGCCGATTATGCGCATGCCGCCGGTTGCGCCATCAAGGCCGGCTTCGATGGGGTGGAGATCCACGCTGCCAATGGCTACCTGATCGACCAGTTCCTCCGCAGCTCCACCAACCATCGCGAGGACGCCTATGGCGGCTCGGTGCATAACCGGGTTCGTTTGTTGTTCGAAGTCGCTGAGGTGGTGACCAAAATCTGGGGTGCTGACCGGGTTGGCGTTCGCTTTGGTCCGACAAGTTCAGCTAACGATATCAGTGACGACGACCCGCAAACAACGTTCGGCCTCGCGGTGGAGCATATGGACCGTCTCGGCCTCGCCTATATCCATGTGATCGAAGGCCAGACGCAGGGGCCGCGCGACTCCATTCCAGGATTCGATTTCCGTGCCCTGCGGCGTGGTTTCAGTGGCCTCTACATAGCCAATAATGGCCTTACTTTGGAACTCGCGGAGCAAGCACGCCGAGATAACAGCGCGGACCTGCTCTGCTTCGGCCGCCCCTTCATCAGCAATCCAGATCTGGTGAACCGTTTGCGCACCGGCGCGCCGCTGGCCCCGAATCCTTCCCGCGACTTCCTCTATGGCGGTGGCGAACGCGGCTACACAGACTATCCGCGGCGCGACGCCTCGGTCTAAACCGAGTGCCCGGCGGGGGCGATACCCCCGCCTGAAGCTTCGAAGGCCGCCGAATGACCTATCTGCACGCTATGATCATTGCCATCCTGCAAGGAGCGACCGAGCTTTTTCCAGTCAGCTCGCTCGGTCATGCGGTGATCGTGCCGGCCATCCTGGGCTGGAATTTCGACCAGCATGCGCCGGTGTTCCTGCCGTTTCTGGTGCTGCTCCACCTCGGCACCGCGGCCGCCCTATTGCTCTATTTCTGGCGCGATTGGTGGGAGCTCGCGGTGGGCGTGCTCGGCCTATCATCGCCTCAGCGTACGCGGGAAAGCCGCCATATCCTGCTGCTGCTGGTGATCGCCACCATTCCAGCAGCGCTGCTGGGCGCGGCGCTGGAACATGCGGTGCGGCGTTTGTTCGAAACCCCGCTAACCGCCTGTGCCTTCTTGGTGATAAACGGCGGCCTGCTGCTGCTCGGCGAGCGCATGCGCCGGCGTGCAGTCGCCGGCGCGCCCACCCGGCCGCTCGCGACGTTTGGCCTGATGGATGCGGTGGCGATCGGGCTTTGGCAATGCCTGGCACTTCTTCCAGGCATTTCACGGTCGGGCGCGACGATTACCGGCGGGCTGCTGCGCGATATCGATCACGCGGCCTCAGCCCATTTCTCCTTCCTGATCGCGACACCGGTAATCCTGGGTGCCACCGTTCTGGAGGTGCCGCGTCTGCTACATGCCAACGTGCCGGCGGGCGTTTTTCAGATGGCGGCGGTGGCGGCGCTGGCTGCCGGACTGGTGGCCCTTGCCAGCACGGCCTTGCTGATGCGGTATTTCGAGCACAACGACAAATGGGCGCTCGATCCGTTTGCCTATTACTGCATCGCGGCCGGGCTGGCCGCCGGCACCTGGCTGTATGTCTATTAGACTCCGGGGTTTTCAGCGCATGATCCGATCGATGGCGCTTTGGCTGGGCTTTGTGCTTCTCGGCGCCTCGTCAGGCGTCGCAGCCGCCGTTCCACCAGCGGCACTGCCCTATTCCCGGATGGCGCTGCCGTGGTGGCGGGACCGTTTTACTGCCAAGCAGGCGGAATTGCGCGCCAGCCAAGGGCATGTCGATCTGGTCTGGCTCGGCGACAGCATCACGCAGAATTTCGAGCTCAGAGGCCCGGAGCCGTGGCGTGATTTTCTCCCTGTCTGGGAGCATTTCTATGGCGATCGTCACGCCATCAATCTGGGTTTCAAGGGTGACGCCACCGCGCATCTTCTATGGCGGCTCGAGCATGGCGAGACCGAATTCATCCACCCGCGTTTGGCCATCATCCTGATCGGCGCCAATAATTTCGGCCATTTGCACTGGGCCGCCGGTCCCACCTTGCAGGGGATCGACACCATCATCGCTACCCTGCACCAACGCCTGCCAGGGATGAAAATCCTGCTGCTGGGCGTGTTGCCAAGCATCCGCAGCGCCTGGGTGGACGACAACACCGCCATTCTCAACCGTGCCTTGGCGGCGCGCTATGGCAACGGCGCCGACAGCCTTGTGACGTTCAAGGATCTGTCATTCCTGTTCACCAAAGACGGCCGAATCGACCCTCGCTGCTTTCTCGATTCGCACCTGACACCCCCCGACCCACCGCTGCATCCGACCGCCGAGGCGCAGGCCCGCATGGCGGCCGCCATCGAACCGATTGTCAGCCACCTGATGGGCGATCGGAGCAGATTGCCGCAGTAGAAGCTACGCTGGACGTCATAGCCACGCCGGGGCAAATACTAAAAAGTTTTGTTTTCGAAATGTATTGCCGGTTCGGATAACCATCTTCACCTATGCGTTGGGAAGATGGTGGGCGCGACAGGGATTGAACCTGTGACCCCCGCCGTGTGAAGGCGATGCTCTACCGCTGAGCTACGCGCCCGAACCTCCGCCGGCGAACGCCGCCGTGTTGAAGGTCTCCGTAGCCGCTCGGCGGCCGCCGCGCAAGTGCGGTCAACCCAACGCCGTGAAGCTCGTCTAGGCAGTTGTAAAACAAGTAGTACGAGCGATATACTGGCGTTATTAGTGTTATGAAGAACCCGATGATATCCGAAGACCAGAACAAGACGTTGCTTGCGCTGACCGCGCAGATCGTCTCAGCCCATGTTACCAAAAACCCCGTAACGGCCCAGGGGCTGCCCGCACTGATCGAACAGGTTTACAGCGCCCTCAAAAGCGCCGGGTCGGAGCCGGCCCCTGTGGTTGTTGAGAAGCAGCTGCCCTTTGTTCCCGCCAAACGGTCGGTGTTTCCTGACTATATCATCTGTCTGGAAGATGGCCGTAAGCTGAAAACACTCAAACGCCACCTTCGGTCCACCTTTGGTCTGTCGCCAGAGCAATATCGAGAGAAATGGGGACTGGCGCCCGACTACCCGATGGTGGCGCCGAATTACGCCGAGCATCGGTCCAAGCTTGCCAAGCAACTCGGGCTTGGCCGCAAGCCGGTTGCCGACGAGTTGGACGACGATCCGGACATCGCCGAGAGTGCCCCCGCGCTACCGCCGAAGGAGGTGCCGGTGCCGAAAATCGTCGTGGAGCCGCCGCCGCGCCGCCGCGCTGAACCGACGGCCGCTTCGGTGTTCTCGAAATTTCCGGCCAAGCAAGCTGAGCAACACGCCGGGGAAGCCGAGGAACCGGTGGAGGCCACAGCCAGAAAGAAGCGCGGTCGCAAGCCATTTTCCAAGCAGCTTGCACGGACGATGCGACAATAGGCTGAACGCCGCCGGGCTACTGGAGACAACGCGTACCCCTGCAAAGCCCGCCAGCCAATTCGGCATGCGGGTTTGCACGCAATCTACGCAGCTTTGGCTTCTTGTCTCCATTTGTGCAGGATAAATTCGGTATAGCCATTTGGCTGGACACGACCCAAGAACACTAGGTCGCAGGCAGCCTTGAAGGCTGGGCCATCGAAAGCGGGCGCCATCGGTGTGTAGGCTGAGTCTGATGCGTTCTGCGCGTCCACCACCTGCGCCATGCGGCGTAGGCTCTCGGTCACTTGCGCCTGACTGACGACGCCGTGGTGCAGCCAGTTGGCGATATGCTGGCTGGAGATACGCAACGTGGCGCGATCTTCCATTAGACCAACATCGTGGAGATCCGGCACTTTCGAACAGCCGATCCCCTGGTCTATCCAACGAACCACGTAGCCCAGAATTCCCTGAACATTGTTGTCGAGTTCCTGCTGCACGTCATCAGGGACCCAGTTCGAGGATTCAATGGGGATTGTGAGGAGGTCGGAAAGTTTGGCCCGTGTGCGGGCTGCGAGTTCAGTTTGGCGCCCGAACACATCCACTTGGTGGTAGTGGAGCGCATGCAAGGTGGCTGCGGTGGGGGAGGGGACCCATGCCGTGTTTGCGCCTGCCTTCGGATGAGCGATCTTTTGCGCCAGCATATCCGCCATCCGATCGGGTGCTGCCCACATGCCCTTGCCAATCTGCGCGTGGCCGACAAGCCCGCAGGAAAGCCCGATATCGACATTTTGCGCCTCGTAGGCGGCGAGCCAGGGCGTGTTCTTCATCTCGTTTTTGTGGAGCATCGTGCCCGCTTCCATCGAGGTGTGAATTTCGTCACCGGTGCGATCGAGAAAGCCGGTGTTAATGAAGAAAACCCTGTCGCGCGCGGCGAAGATGCAGGCCGCCAGGTTGGCGCTGGTGCGCCGTTCCTCGTCCATTATGCCCATTTTCAACGCACGACGCGGCAAGGAAAGCAGATCTTCCACCCGGCTGAACAACTCACTGGCGAATGCCACTTCCTCCGGGCCATGCATCTTCGGTTTGACGATATACATCGAACCAGTGCGGCTATTATGCAGGCGGGGCAGGCCGCGCAGATCATGGGTTGCAATGAGAGCGGTCACCGCACAATCCAGCATTGTCTCCGGAATTTCGCTGCCGTCCGGCAGTAGCACGGCATCGGTGTACATGTGGTGGCCCACATTGCGCACCAGCATCAGGCTGCGGCCGGGCAAGGTGAGTTTACCACCATCCGGCGCGGTAAAGACCATATCAGGTTGAAGGGTGCGTTGCAGTGTTTCACCGCCTTTCTGGAACGCGGCGGACAGCGTCCCTTGGGTAAGGCCGAGCCAGTTGCGATAGAGCTCCACCTTGTCGTCGGCGTCCACGGCTGCGACGCTATCCTCGCAATCCATGATCGTGCTGATAGCGGACTCGAGAATCACATCGGAAATGCCGGCCTTGTCATCGGCGCCGATCGGCTGGTTACGATCGATCTTTATCAGGATATGCAGGCCATTCTGCTTCAGTACGATACTGCTAGGCGTGGCTGCATCGCCCTCATAGCCGACGAAATGCGCTGGGTCGGCCAGATCGCGAGGCCCGTCCGGTATTTGGACGATGAGTGCTCCCGCCTCGACACGATAGGACGTGGCGTCGGCGTGGGACCCTTCTGCCAGCGGGACGGTCTCATCGAGGATGGTCTTGGCGCGTGCAATCACCGCCGCACCGCGTGATTTGTTATAGCCACGGCTCCTAGTGGTGCTATCCGTTTCTGGCAGGGCGTCAGTTCCGTATAGTGCATCGTACAGGCTGCCCCAACGGGCGTTGGCGGCATTCAGGGCGTAACGGGCATTGGAGATCGGTACCACAAGCTGCGGGCCGGCTATCCTGGCGATCTCGGCGTCCACATTGGCGGTGGTAACAGTGAATTGCGGCGGTTCTGCCACCAAATAGCCGATCTCACGCAGGAAGGCCTCATAGCCGGCCTGGTCGAACGCCGTGCCACGATGATCGATGTGCCAGCGATCGATACGCGCCTGTAAATCGTCGCGCTTGGCCAGCAGGGCCTTGTTGCGGGGGGCAAGATCGTTCAGCAGCGCGGCGAAGCCGCTCCAGAACTGGGTTGCCGTCAATCCGCTGCCGCGGGCGGCTTCGTTGGCCACGAAATCATGCAGGATTTTCGCCACCCGCAAGCCACCTGCATCCACGCGTTCCATGATCAAATAGAGTCCTTTCGAGCAACGGGGCCCTTTTGGGGCCTTACGCGGGCGTTGGAAATCCCCAAGATGACGGGTCCGACCCCCGCGTGAGAGTGAGCAGCTTAGTATGCCAACATCGTTGCACAGCGTTCTGAAGAACGCCTTTGCGCTCTTGACGGAGGGTGCCGCCGAGCCAGGCAGCGTGTGGCATACGCCCACATTGGCGACCACCGGCATCGACGGCCGCCCTCAATTGCGCAGCGTGATCCTGCGACGCTGGTCAGAGCAAGAGCGCTGCCTCGATATCCATACCGACACGCGTTCGGCCAAATATGCCCAGCTGTGCGGGCAGCCTTTTGCGGCATTGCAGGGCTGGGATGCCGGCCGTCGGATTCAGTTGCGCATTGGCGGCAAGGTTGGGCTGCACGTGGCTGATGGTATCGCTCAAACCGCCTGGAGCGCACTCCGCCCGGCGAGCCGGGCGACCTATGCGGTTCTGCCTGGGCCTGGCACCGTGCTGGCCGATCCATGTAAGGTGGCCGATGCGGATGAAAGCTCGGCTTTCGCGGTATTCTGCGTGGTCAGGCTGAGATGCGAGACACTCGAATGGCTGCATCTGGAACAGGGCAGCCATCGCCGGGCATTGTTCTCCTGGGCGAATGGGGCTGAGACGCCTATGTGGCTGAGTCCGTAAACGCTTGGGGAAACCCGGGAAGCCTGGATTGCTCAACCTATGCACGCCGATTATCCGGAAACGCCAGAAAATGGCCTTGGCCCGATTCTGGCCTATCTCACAGTCTGCATTGTGTGGGGCTCGACGTTCCTGGCTATCCGCATTGGTGTGGAAACGATCCCGCCCTGGACCATGATCGGGCTGCGTTGCCTGTTGGCTGGTGCCGGGCTGACGGGCTACGCGCTGTATCAAGGGGCCAGGCTTCCTGGCGCGCGGGCGCTCGGTTCCGCCGCACTCACCGGTACGCTGCTATTTGCCGGTTCGCAGGCCATGCTGGCCTGGGGGGAGTTGCGGCTGCCGAGCGGGCAGGCGGCCGTGCTGGGCTGCACCGTTTCCCTGTTCACGCCGTTGATCTCATGGTTGGTCGGTGCCAGTGCCCGTCCCAACCCGATCGCGTCGATCGGCCTGGTGGTTGGCTTCGCTGGGGTGGCGCTGCTGGCGCGGCCCGATGCGCATTTGGGTGATCAGGCCGCCTGCCTGGTGGTGCTGCTCTCGGCGGTGTTCTGGTCGGTTGGGGCTGCCATCGCGCGGCGTGTGAAGCCGGCGGGATCGGCTTTGCTTGGTAGCGGATTGCAGCTTTTGTTCGGCGGCATCGCGTCGCTTGCTCTGGCTGGCGCGCGCGGCGAGTGGATGCATCTGGATCCGGCGGCTATTTCCGCTCGCTCGGTGTTTGCCATGCTCTATTTGGTGGTGATGGGTTCGCTCGTGGCCTTTGCCTGCTTTGGCTGGCTGGTGCAAATCTGGCGGCCGGAGCGCCTTTCCACCTACGCGTTTATCAATCCCATCGTCGCCCTTGGCGTAGGCGCTGTGCTGGCGGGCGAGGCGGTGGGTGCCAGGGAAGCCCTGGCGACCATCCTGATCCTTGGTGCCGTTGCTTTCGTTATGCTCGGCAACCGCGTCGGCCAAAAAAACCGAGTCTGTGTTTGATCAGGCTTATCGCGCTCGGTGAGACACAGACGTCACGGATTGCAGATCACATCGCCTTCGCCGGGCTCGGTGCCTTTTCCTGTCGGTCCCGCCGAGCAGAAATCGTAATCGCGCTGACCTGGCCGGGTGGATGGGCTACGATAAATCCAGGGGTGGTTCCATGGATCTTTTTGGGCGGCGCCGCCTTTGATATATGGCCCGCTCCAGTTATCGACATCCGAAGGCTTTTCAGTAAGGGCAGCGATACCCTCCTCGGTGGTGGGGTAGCGGCCGACATCCAGGGCGTAGCGTTCAAAATAGCTGCCGAACTCGGTGATTTCCTGCTTCGCAATGGACGTTTTTGCGTAGCCCAGCGTCTTCAGCGCCTGCGGCGCGACGAAGGCTACGAGCAGCCCGAGGATTGCGATCACCACCAGCAATTCCAGCAGGGTGAACCCGGCCTCGTGCGACGTGGGGGCTTGCGATTTTAGGATCGATGTGGCGGGGGTGGTGGTCACGCATACGCTCCCTGACAGCCAAAGACGGCCCCTTGTGCGATGTCGCCGGACGCCCTGCAAGCCACCGCGGCGATACCCGGTTTCAACGCGGGCATTGCGGGGCCATATGTCGGGCTGGACTGAGGAGACGAGGTGCATGGCGGTGCCGTTCTTAGCTTGCATGATGCTGACCGCGCATTTCTACGCGCTGCCGCCGCGCGTTCTGCCCTCGATCCAGGCGGTTGAGGGCGGCTGGCCGGGGCTTGTGCATGCTAACAAAGATGGTTCGGCCGATCTGGGGCTGATGCAGATAAATACGCGTTGGGTGGCCCCCATTGCCGAGTTCACCGGGCAACCTGCACCCAAGGTATTTGCGCGGCTGCGGAACGACCCGTGCTTCTCGATTGCCGCTGCCGGGGCAATCATGCGGGTGTATATGCGGGAAACTGAGGGCAATCTGATGCAGGCGATCGGTGATTACCATTCGCATACGCCGCCGCTGAACCGGGCCTACCAGGAGCTTGTCAGGCTTCGCGCGTCACAGCTTTTCGCCGGCTGACCAACGCCTTGCTCACGGCAGCATCGGTAATAAGTACGTCGGCACCCCATAAAGCCGCCCACCCAAACAAATGCTAAGGGCTTTCGACACCGCGACCATAGCGATGATTGTCGAACACACGCCCCGAACGCGGCCGCTGTCTAACGTGGCGCCGGCAGGCTTTGCTCCTGGATCGGGCCTGGCGGCGCGGCGGCATAGCCCATTGGCGGCTGTTCCGGCTGAGGCTGCTGGTAATAGGCTTGCGGCGGCGGCATAGGCGGCGGCGCGTTGGAGCCGTAGCGCATCAGCACGGCGCGCAGCGGGTCGGCTGCCGGGTTGTTTACCCGCATGGACATCAGGATATCCACCGGTCCAACCGGCTGCCCGTAATATACGCTGTCGCCCGAACTGTCGGAGGACATGACACTGCCTTGCAGTGAGACGCCGGCGAACAGACCGCGCGTGCGGGCGAAGGCGACAATGTCGGCGTTTAGATTTGTGGTAGTGGCGCCTTCCACCCCGCCGCCAAAGGTCACCACTGCGACCGACGCATTAGCCCCAAGGCGAAACTGGCTATCCATTACCGAGCGCAGCCCGTTGGTGGTGAGGATCATCATCATCACCTCGGCATCCTGGATGCCGGCCTGCAGCCCGAAACTGCCACCACCGACGCTATAGAAGGCTGGTGACGACCAGCTGCCCTGCCCGCCACGGGCGAGCAGCACGCAGCCACCGCCTTCGCCACCGAACAGGAACCCGGCGCGGAAGACGCGCGGGCAGATCATCACCGCCCGTGCCTGGGGCAGTAGGGCCCTGGCATCGTGGCCCTGACGGTCATCGAGGATTTCCTGTGCGGCCAGGGTGGCGCGGTCAACCAGTTCCTGCTGGCCTTGCTGGGTATCCACGGTTTGTGCTGCAGCGCCGAGCGGTGCAAGCAGCACGCCGGCCAGGAGGATCAGACGCCCGTGAAAGTGCATCGGGGACGTTCCTTTCAAAAGAGGTGGCCTTTCAAGACAAAAAGGCGATGCTGAATCTTAAGCGTGATTATGGCCTTATCGAGGCAACTTAACAAACAACTTCATCGGCAATTGCTGTCTAAAACGTCAGGTCGGCGCCCTCATTCACCGTTACAACCCGCCAACCGGTTGAAAACCGCTCCAATATTGTCAAACCGAGATTGTGTACGGAGAGGTGCAAGGCGGCTTTGCCATCTACCCCCAGCGCGTGAGCGACAGCGGCGCGAATCGCGCCGCCATGGCTGATGCACACTAAATTGCCGCCTTTATGGGTCTCGGCCAGACGCTCGATGGTGGCGCCGACACGGGTGACCACCTGGGCAAAGCTTTCGCCGTCCGGTGGAATCTCGTTGGCGCCGACCGGCCAGAACGGGTGGGCGGCATCGGCCAGCCGAGCCGGTAGTTCTGCATGCGCCAGGCCTTGCCAGGTGCCGAGATCCTGCTCGGTCAGTCCAGGTTCGATGGTGAGCGGCGTTTCCGGATAGCCGGCGCGCTGGATGGCACGGGCGGTCAGCCGGGTGCGGGAGAGCGGGGTGACGACCCAGGATGCGTTTCGTGGCAGCCGCGCGGCCAGAGCGCGATAGATGGATGACTGGCGTTTCAGACTATCCGGGCAGATTTCCACATCCATGCGCCCATAGAGAACGGCACGTGAGCCCTCCGCCACGATCGCGTGGCGAACCAACCAGAACTGTGTGGAGTCCATGAGATAAAACTACTCGCCGATATTCATCAGCGCGCCATTGCGGCGGGCTGCATGGAATTGCTGGGTGAACAGAAGCATCGATCCGGCCATCCACGCCACATTCAGCCCGGCGGCCCAGGCCAGATGGTCCCAGCGGATGATATTGTGACCGATGGCGGCGCGAAGCCCTTCAAAAACATGGGCGGCCGGCAAAGCAAAGGCGACCTTCTGCAGCCACCATGGCATGACCGACACCGGATAATAAACTGCCGCCAGCGGCGATAGGCCGAACAGCATCGACCATACGAGGCTTTCTGCACCGCCGCCCTGGCTGAGGATGAGTGAGATGCAACCAAGCGCTATCCACCAGCCCATCACAATCAGATTGGCCGCGAACAGCACCAGCACGGGGCCGACACTGAGAATGTTGTAGTGATAGAGCAGCCCTGCCACCAGCGAGGCCGGGATCACCCCCAGCATCATGCGGATGCCGGACATGCCCACCAGGGCCGCGATCAGCTCCCACGGCCGCAATGGGCTGACAAAGATATGGCCCAGATTGCGTGACCAAATCTCTTCCATAAATGTGACGGCGAAACCAAGATGGCTGCGCAAGGCCGTCTCCCACAGTAGCACGCCGCCCAATAGCATGCCCACGGAAACCGCGCCGGTGCTGCCGAGTCGGGCGGCAAAGAACTGGCTGGTAAACCCCCAGATCAGCATTTGCAGCACCGGCCAATAGGCCAGGTCCAGCAGCCTTGGCCAGGAGCGGCGGAAGAGAGTCAGATGGCGATACATCAAGCCCCAGACGCGGCGGGCGGGCGCGATCATGCCGCCCCCAAGGTTGATTCGGCGGCGGAATGCGCGGCCGGTTCGGCATGCCGGCTGCGGGCGATGTCCAGAAACACATCCTCCAAATCGTCGCGGTTGTAGCGGGTGAGCAGCTCGTCCGGCGTGCCACGATCGACGATCTGGCCCTGCTTCATCATCAGCACGGTGCCGCAGAGGCGAGACACCTCGTCCATATTGTGGGAGGCGAGCAAAATAGTACAGCCGCTCTCCGCCCGGTATTTTTCCAGCCAGCTGCGCACCATGTCGCCGGTGTCGGGGTCCAGGCTGGCGGTGGGTTCGTCAAGCAGCAGAAGCTCCGGCTTGTTGATCAAGGACTTGGCCAGGGCTACGCGGGTCTTCTGGCCGGCGGAAAGCTGGCCGGCCGGCCGGTTCAGCAGGCCATGCAAGTCCAGCTCATCAGCAAGCTCGCGGATGCGCCGCTCGACGCGTGGCACATTATAGAGATGCGCATAGACTCGCAGGTTTTCCGCAACACTGAGGCGCTGCGGCAAAGCGACATAGGGCGAAGAGAAATTCAGCCGCGCGAGTGCCGCGAAGCGGTCATTGGCCATGTCATGGCCAAGCACGTGGATGCGGCCGGAACTGGGCACCAGCAGGCCCAGCAGCATGGCGATGGTGGTGGTCTTGCCGGCGCCGTTGCCGCCCAGCAGCCCGACCGTCTCACCGCGTGGCACAACGAAGCTTATATCGTTGACCGCCAGCGCTGCGCGGTAGCGCTTAGTGAGTGACGTTACGTCAATAGCCTGCATAGCGCGTGCATTAGTGGGTTGGGGCGGTGAAGCCAAGGCGTGAGGGGCTGAAAGTTTTTCAGGGAGCGAGCGGACTTCACGATCTGGAATGAACATTGCTAAGCTTTGAGCAGGTTGGGAGGGCGCAATGAACGACGACGAGCGGCTCGGTATGGGGCGGCCTATTCTGCGCCGCGACTTCTTGAACGGCGCCGCGGTGACAGCCGCTGGTCTGGCCGCCGCATCGAGGGCCTATGCGGCGCCGCAGGATGGACCGGGTTATTACCCCCCGGCGCTGACCGGCATGCGCGGCAGCCATCCCGGCTCGTTCGAGGTGGCGCATAGCCTGCGCGACGGCACCTTCTGGAAGACGACACCGGCGCCGGTGCCTGGCGAGGATTCGTACGATCTGGTGATCGTCGGCGGCGGCATTAGCGGGCTGTCGGCGGCGCAGTTTTATCGCGCGCAAAAGCCTTCGGCGCGCATTCTAATCCTGGACAACCATGACGATTTCGGCGGCCACGCCAAGCGAAACGAATTTTCGCTCGGCGGCCGCACGGAGCTGATCAATGGCGGCACGCTGGAAATCGACAGCCCGCGCCCGTATAGCCGCATTTCCGATGGCATGTTAAGGATGCTGGAGATCGATCCGCCGGCGCTGGAAGAACGCTGCGCGCGCAAGGATTTCTATAAATCCATGGGCCTCGGAGCAGGGGTGTTCTTTCCCAGCGAAAGCTTTGGCGCCGATCGGCTGGTGACTGGTGTGGACAGCAAGCCCTGGCACGACGTGCTGGCCACCGCGCCGCTGAGCGCGCGTGCCCGGGCCGATATCGCGCGGATCGAGGAAGCCAGGATCGATTACCTGCCAGGCATGAGCTCGGCGGAGAAGAAGGCTAAGCTCTCCCGCACCAGCTACAAGGATTTCCTGCTGCATATCGCCGGTGTCGATCCCTCCGTCATCCCGTTTTACCAGCCGCTGACCCATGACGAATGGGGGGTGGGCATCGACGCGATTTCCGCCCTGGATGTCTGGGGTTTCTATTTTCCGGAAAGGCAGCTGGGTTTTCAGGGGTTGAGATTGGACCCGGGTGCCGCACCCCATATGGGCAATACCGCATCCGGCTATGCTAATGGCGGGTCTTACACTTTCCATTTTCCGGATGGGAACGCCACCATTGCACGGTTGCTGGTGCGCAACCTGATTCCCGCTGCCATGCCAGGGCACGGGATGGAGAGTGTTGTGGGTGCGCGCGCTGATTATGCGCAACTGGACAAGCCGGGGCAGGGCGTTCGGATCAGGTTGAGCAGCATCGCTGTCGGCGTGCGCAATATCGGTGAACCGCGTGCTTCCAAGGGCGTCGAGATCGCCTATTCCCGGCTAGGGCAGCTGTATCGCGTACGCGCACAAAATTGCATTCTCGCCAGCTGGAACATGATGATTCCGTATCTTTGCCCAGACATGCCGAAACAGCAAAAGGATGGGTTGCATTATCTGGTGAAAATACCACTCGTCTATACCACAGTGGCAATCACCAATTGGCGCGCTTTCAAAAAGCTGGGGATTTCCGAGGTATATTCGCCGGGCAGCTACCATTCCAACCTGCGGCTGAACCCGGCCGTGGATGTGGGCGGTTACAGATCGGTGCGCTCGCCTGATGAGCCTATCCTCGTGCGGATGATACGGGTGCCATGCTCGCCGGGATTGGATGAGCGGACGCAGCATCGGCTGGGTCATGCAGAACTGCTGCGGACTTCGTTCGAGACCTTTGAGCACAATATTCGCGACCAGCTTGGGCGCTTGCTGGGTCCCGGCGGGTTCGACCCGGCGCGGGACATCACCGGCATCACGGTGAATCGCTGGCCGCATGGCTATGCCTATGAATATAATCCGCTGTTTGATCCCGATTGGGCGCCAGGCCAGGCGCCGCACGAACTCGGCCGGGCGCGGTTTGGCCGCATCACCATCGCCAACTCCGATTCCGGTGCCGCAGCCTATACCGACGCAGCGATCGACCAGGCGCACCGGGCGGTGCAGGAACTCTTGGCCCTGTCTTAGTGCAGCAGCGGAAATAAGCCCGTCTGGCTAAGGGCTTGTTCAACGCCGTGAAACACAACGATAGTTTTGGAACAAGCCCTTAGAGCGGCATAGGAGATATGATGACTTTCGACATGCTGATCGGCGGCGCGTTCCAGGCGGGCGAGGGACCGCCTGAGGTGGTGGTCGACCCGCGGACGGGCGGAGAAATCGCGCTTATTCCACAGGCCTCGTCGGCACAGGTGGACCGGGCCGTGGCCGCTGCGCGCAACGCCTTTTCCGCTTGGTCCCGCACCACGCCCTGCCAGCGCAGCCTGTATCTGTTGAAGCTGGCGGATGCCATCGAGGCCGATTCGGAGGAATTGGCCAGGCTTGAGGCGCGCAACACCGGCAAGCCGCTGCATGCTGTGCTGAGCGATGAAATGCCGGCGATCATCGATTGTTTCCGCTTCTTCGCCGGCGCCGCTCGCACCATGCCCGGGTTGGCCGCTGGCGAATATCTCGCCGGCTATACCAGCATGTTGCGCCGTGACGCGGTGGGTGTGGTTGGCTCCATCGCGCCCTGGAACTACCCGCTGATGATGGCGGCCTGGAAGCTGGCCCCCGCTTTGGCTGGTGGCAATACGGTGGTGATCAAGCCGTCTGAAAACACGCCGCTTACCTTGCTTCGGCTGGGCAAGCATTTGGCCGAGGTGCTGCCGGAGGGGGTGGTGAACATCGTGCTCGGCACCGGCATCACCACCGGCCAGCAGATGATCGATCACCCGGATATCGACATGGTGTCATTGACCGGCGATATCGGCACCGGCCGCAAAGTGATGGCTGCCGCAGCCGCTTCTGTAAAACGTACGCATCTGGAACTGGGCGGTAAAGCGCCTGTGCTGGTATTCGACGATGCCGATCTTGGCGAGGTGGTTGCCGGCCTGCGGACCTTCGGCTTCTACAATGCCGGCCAGGATTGTACCGCCGCCTGCCGCGTTTATGCGGGGCCACGCATTTATGAAAAGCTGGTGGCCGATCTTGGCGCCGCCGCGGGATCGTTGCGCTTCGACCTCGAAGACGATTCGCAGAATGAAATCCCTCCCCTCATCTCCCAGCGTCAACGCATCCGCGTGGCAGGCTTTGTGGAGCGCGCATCGGAATTGCCGCATGCTGAAATCGTGACCGGTGGGTCTGCCGGTGCTGGCACCGGGTTTTATTACCAGCCAACTGTGGTAGCCGGGGTGCGGCAAGACGACGAAATCGTCCAGCGAGAGGTGTTTGGTCCTGTGGTCTCAATCACCAGGTTTGCCGATGTGGAACAGGCGGTGGGCTGGGCCAACGCCTCCGAGTACGGCCTTGCGTCGTCGGTCTGGTCCAAGGATATCGGCCGCGCGATGGAGACGGCGGCAAGGCTGCGCTATGGCTGCACCTGGGTAAATTGCCATTTCATGCTGATTAGCGAGATGCCGCATGGCGGGCTCAAAAAATCGGGCTATGGCAAGGACCTGAGCTTGTTGGCGATCGAGGATTACACGGTGGCGCGGCACGTAATGGTAAAGCTGGGATGATGCAATATTCATCGTTTGTGCGCAAACCATAGTAAGGATAAGCCTTGCGCAATTCGCCATCAAGCTGCTTTGGGCGGCTCGCTTTTCCATGATGGAGCGGGGCCTCGCTACGAACAGCCGCTGCGTCGCAACTTAGGTTTTCGTGGATGGCGCGAAACCTTATTAACCATGCGTTGATTCACTGAGCTTGGTAGCGAACGGATGGTACGGTCTCCTTGGCATTGCACCAAGGTGCTCGCAGCGGCGCCGATTGGGCGCCCCAGCGCTGGGTGGCGACCCGTCCGTTCATCAATCTGCAAGCAAACACCCAAGGTGTTCTCGCCCGTTCGCGATTTCTGGTAGCTTGCAAGCGGCCAATGATGTCTGTCTTTTAAGAACCGGGAGGCAAAAGCTGTGACGGTTACGGGAAAGCGGCCTTGGAAACCGTAATCAAAACGGGCGGGCTTGGCCCGCTGGCCAAGGGCGAAGGCATTGATGCCACGGCAGCCGGGGGTGAGACGCCGGCGCGGGGCATGGCCCATGGCCCAAGCGAGCGCGATATGCTGGATCTCGCGCTGACCGCCTCTGGCATTATCGGCATCTGGGATGGGGACCTGGTGGGCGGCAGGGTCTATTGGGATGCAAATTTCGCCCGGATCTACGGCATGGATGCGGCGGATACGTCGGAAGGCAAGCCGCTCGGATATTTTTTCCAGCGCATGCATAAGGATGACGCGCCAGGCGCCTTTGCTGCGAGAGACCGCATGATGGCCGGCCTGGGTGATTTCTCCCACGAACACCGCGTTATCCGGCCCGATGGGTCGCTGCTGTGGGTGACCGCCCGTGGGCGGCTTGTGCGCGATGATATGGGCCGGCCTGTCCGGTTCATTGGCGCGGCGGTGGATATCACCGAACGCCGCCTGGCTGAGGCAAGGCAGGCCTTCCTTCTTGATCTGCAGGATTCCCTGCGCGGCCTCACGGAGCCCAAGGCTATTCTGAGCGCTGCCGCCACCCATCTCGGTCGGCACCTCGGCGCCGCGCGGATTGGCTATAGTGAAGTGCAGCCCGACGATGAGACCCTGCTGATCACCAATGGGTATGTGGATGGTGTGCCGCCGGTGAACGGGCTGTTTCCGCTGAGTGTGTTCGGGCCGCATCACGCGGCGCAGATGCGCCTGGGTCAGACCATCATTTACCCGGATGTACAGGCGGATGAGCGCGGCGCTCGGGCGTTCGGCCTGAAGCTCGGCACGCGCGCCCATGTTTCCGTGCCACTCGTACGCAATGGCCGCTACACCGGGTCGCTTTATGTTACCCACAGCAAGCCCTATGCCTGGACAGCCGAAGATGTCTCGCTGATCGAGGAGGTGGCCGCCCGCATCTGGGATGCGGCGGAGCGCGGCCGGGCCGAGGCCAGGCTGCGCGAAAGTGAGGAGCGGCTGCGGCTGGTGCTCGAGTCAACCGGGTTCGGCTCCTGGGAATATGATGCGCTCACCCGCAAGACCATCCGCTCCGCCCGGCATGACGAGATTTTTGGCTATTCTGCGCCGGTGGGCGATTGGAGTTACGAGCGATTCGCGACCCATATCCCGGATTCGGAGCGCCCCCGGGTCGAGGCGGGGTTCCGGGCGGCGCTAGAGCAGGGCAAGGACTGGGATGTGGAATGCCCGATGATCCGGGCAGATGGCAGCCAAGGCTGGCTGAAGGTGCGCGCCACCCCGCATTATGGCCCGGATGGCCATATCGCCCGGTTGCTCGGAACGGTGGCAGACATTACCGCGCGCAAGCGGGCGGAGACTGCGGCAGTCGAGACCGCGGCAAAATTTGAGATGTTCGCCCAGACGATGCCGAGCATGGTCTGGACATCTCTGCCTGATGGCAGGATCGACTGGTTCAATGCCCGCGTGCCCGAATATTGTGGCATCCCCGAGGCCGAGATGAAGCCCGATGGCTGGACCCCGGTTCATCCGGACGATATCGCGACGGCGACTGCGCTTTGGCAGGCTGCTGTGGCCTCCGGCCAGCGTTACGATGCGGAATACCGGGTGCGGCGCCATGATGGCGAATTTCGCTGGCACATCACCCGGGCCGTGCCGATCCGCGATGGGGATGGTAAGATTACCCTTTGGATCGGCACCAGCGCGGATATCCAGGATCAGAAGAATACCGAACAGGCGCTGGCGGCGTTGAACACGACGCTTGAACGGGAAGTCAGGGAGCGGACAGCGGAACTGCTGGCCGCCGAGGCCACGTTGCGACAATCGCAGAAGATGGAGGCGGTGGGCCAGCTCACTGGTGGGCTCGCGCATGATTTCAACAACCTGCTTACCGGCATTTCCGGTAGTTTGGAATTGCTGGAAATCCGCCTGGGCCAGGGCAAGTTGACCGAACTGGACCGCTATTTGCACATCGCGCAGGGGGCGGCGAAACGCGCTGCCGCCCTTACCCACCGGCTACTCGCGTTTTCCCGTCGGCAGACTCTCGACCCGAAACTAACGGACATCAACCGGCTGGTCTACGGCATGGACGAGCTGATTCGCCGCACCGTTGGCCCCTCGGTGGCTCTAGACGTGCTTAGTACGCCGGGGCTTTGGGCGGTTCTGGCGGACCCCAACCAGTTGGAAAACGCGCTGTTGAACCTGTGCATCAATGCGCGCGATGCGATGCCGGATGGCGGCCGCCTGACCATTGAAACCGAGAACCACCTGCTTGCCCCGGCCGAGGCCAAGGCGCTGGAACTGCAGCCCGGCGCATATGTCTCGCTCAGCGTTTCCGATACCGGCGGCGGTATGACGGCCGAGGTGATAGCCCGCGCCTTCGATCCGTTCTTCACCACCAAACCCATCGGCGAGGGCACCGGCCTCGGGCTGAGCATGGTGTATGGTTTTGTTCGCCAATCAGGCGGGCAGGCGCGGATTTATTCCGAACCTGGGAAGGGCACGAAGCTGTCTCTTTACCTGCCCCGCAGCTTCGGTGCCGAGGGGGTGTTTGAGCCGCTCGCGGCTGAGAAGACATCGCAACGCGGCGACGGCGAGGCAGTGCTGGTGGTGGATGACGAACCGAGTGTGCGTATCCTGGTACATGAAGTGCTGGCGGAGCTTGGCTACACCGTGCTGGAGGCCGAAAATGGCGCGTCCGGCTTGAAAATACTCCAATCCCGGCGGCGGGTGGATTTGCTGATTACCGATGTTGGCTTGCCCGGCGGGATGAATGGCCGCCAACTTGCCGATGCTGCTCTGGTGACGCGGCCGGACCTGAAGATTTTGTTTATCACCGGCTATGCGGAAAACGCGGTGATCGGTGAGGGCCACCTGAAGCCCGGCATGCATGTCCTGACCAAGCCCTTCCCCATGGAGACGCTGGGCCGGCGGATCAGCGAGATTATTTCCGGGATCTCAGCGTGACTCTGGGTGATAGCCCTTAGATCTATTTGGCTTGGCCTCCGCCGGAGGCTGTTCATTCCGCGGATGTTTGCGACGCTGCCGCATGGCGGATGGCTTGCGCCATGCTGGCGACTCCGTTGCCTCGGTTGCTTGAGAGCGCTTCGATGAGGCCGAGCTCCTTGAGGAAGACCGGATCGGTCTGGGCGATCTCCGCCGCCGTTCGTCCAGAATAAACGCGCAGCAGCAGCGCGACCAGGCCGGAGACGATGGCTGCGTCGGAGGCGCCAGCCAGGAACATGCGACCGCCCTCGAAAGAGGTCTGCATCCACACCTGGCTCTGGCAGCCTGGCACACGATGGGCATCGTCCATCCAGTCGGGCGGGAAGGGTGGCAGCTTGCGTCCGAGCTCGATGATGAACTGGTAGCGGTCCATCCAGTCGTCGAAGACGTCTAAATCGTCCCGAATTGCCTCAATAGCGCTCTGCGCCGTTTCTTCCTGCGGGCTCACGAATGGCTCTGTCATAAGGGTGATGTGCGGCGGGTGGACGGGGGCGTCAACGTCGCGGGGAGGGGCAAAGCTTAAGACTTCCTGTCTTTGAGTTGACATGGTGTATTTGGGGGCCTAGATAGCGGCTCACCGGCGGGGATTTGCGAAAGTTCTTGCGGTGTTTTGTTGGATTGGCTAGGTTTCTCGCCCCGGGTTTAATGCTTGGGTTCTTGGGTTTCTGAAGACTGGACTGGAGGCATTGATTTCTCGCAAGAGGGGTTGATTGCTGGCTGGTCTGGTTTGTTCTTTGAGATGTGAATCGGAGAGGAAGGGATACGTTGGCGGCGTTCCATGGCGTTGATGCGCGAGCATTTTCGTGGTGAGGGTTGCTTATATTGACGATGGATATTGGGGGTTTGCTTCAAATCTGTGTCGGTAAGGCTGCTTTATGGATTGCTGTTGGTGTATTTCAAAACTACGCAGACGCAATGTTTGAAGTGGTTCTCATGCTAGCGCCCCTCGCGTGATGCGGAGAACCGATGAGTTTGGGGTCTGTTCTGATTTCGTTTGACATCTGAAGGCTGATAGCTGGGGGGTGTTTATGCGAAGGATGAACCTGAGAGTTTGATCCTGGCTCAGAGCGAACGCTGGCGGCATGCTTAACACATGCAAGTCTCACGGGCAGCAATGTCAGTGGCGGACGGGTGAGTAACGCGTAGGTATCTATCCTTGGGTGGGGGATAACGTCGGGAAACTGACGCTAATACCGCATGACACCTGTGGGTCAAAGGCGCGAGTCGCCTGGGGAGGAGCCTGCGTACGATTAGCTTGTTGGTGGGGTAAAGGCCTACCAAGGCGACGATCGTTAGCTGGTCTGAGAGGATGATCAGCCACACTGGGACTGAGACACGGCCCAGACTCCTACGGGAGGC
>Ga0209611_10002966_pt1 | contig 29714 bp, 26 predicted proteins | sample S1TSphgellanicum_3_FD_187693 | JGI IMG/M metagenome (GOLD analysis project Ga0209611, IMG submission 187693) | Host-associated microbial communities from peat moss isolated from Minnesota, USA - S1T2_Fc - Sphagnum magellanicum MG (SPAdes) (version 2) | ecosystem: Host-associated > Plants > Peat...
ATAATGCAAGATTACTTAATTTAATTATTTCATGGTTGATTCCATGTGCCAAAATCACCCACCTAATTACCATCCAAGTACCCATCCAATTCACTATGTTCTCATCATCTTCTATAATGCATTACATGCCACATGTAAAATTTTTAAAAAAGTCCAAAATGCTTCCAAATATTTTCTTTTCATGGCTTCAACTAATGAATAGGTCTTGATTTTAATGAATTGTGAAAATACTCACAATAAATATGTCAAATCTAGTCTCCTACAAATTGTATGACATTTTTTTCGGCCTTCATAATCTTGTTCATTGATAATTTTATTTCTCATCTAGAAATGTGTTGGTAGTTATTGCAAATGAAATAACATAAGTCATTGCAGGTGTAAGCACTACTAAATTTTTCATGTTTTAAAGTGGTAACTTAATGTTGGAAAAATTTTATATGCTTATACAACAATGTTTCTAATGTATCATGAGAACATTTGAATAAGTTTGAAATTAGTTTAGTAATTTAAAAAGACGCAAAAAGACCCTTAAGCATTATAACTAATGCTTTCATTGTTTATTTTCAAATGATTTGAATTGACATATTCATGAAAATAATTTTAATGTAAGATTATAAATCATGGATTCATCTTGAATAACGAATATAGCTATAGATACACATCATCTTGACTAGCTATTTCACTGTTTTCAAAGCATTCACCAAGTGGGCACATGTGGCTAGGGTTACCACATTTGCACATTATTTATTGGTTTACAATTTGATCCATATTAATCAATTCAATATGGTTTCAATAGATTGTCATTGATTGAGACTAATCCTTTTATATTGTTTTGTTTACTTGAGAAAACTTGAATTGACCTTTGGTTTGTGTTATCAACTCAAAAGTTGCCTCTTTTGTATTTATAAATAATATTTCAATTTTTGTTAAACATGATTATGTGAAATGTACTAGTTTTAAAAAAAATGTGTTTTAGTGGAAAAATATATACTATCATGCAAAGGTGTGGATAATTATTATGTCATTTTGAAAGCATTTCAAGTCCTTCAAAAAAAATGAAAAAAAAACAAAATCATTGGTTATGATGTTTTAGAAATGCTTTCGAGTACTCTTTATTCATAAGATTCATTCCAAAATATTCCATTTTTTTTTAATAATATATTAAACAAATTGTCATATAAACACATTGAACATAGTTCTATCAAGCTTGTGGGCCCATAATTTGAAGAAAAATAAGAAACAAAAAAAAATTGATTCACCAGACACACAATGATGGTCATTTTCAATTCAATTGCATGCATATGTGATATCAAGATATTCACATAATTGTAGTAGTACATGCATGAAATATATGACAACTTCTTGTTCATTAACTTATTCCTAGAAGCTTGCAGTTTATTGTTTAACAACAATGAAGAACTAGTCATTTGTTTTGGTTGCCAATTTACATTAATAAAGTTCACAACAAGCACAAAGATGTCATGCACCCCTATTGACATATAAATAATGAAGGTTGTCGTAGCAAACAAACATTTACAAAGGAGGCAAAACATATTAAAAATTGATATTTTTTACGAAATTAGGGAGCATTTTTTCCCTAAAGACTTTTTGGGAAGGAAAAACAAGTTGAGGACATAGTTGCAACCCCATCCACTATATCCAAATGTTTTTTATAGTTTGAGTTGGTAAACAACTTTTTGTGATGAAGAGAACAATATCTTGAAAAAATGCTTGTTGTTGTTCATTTTTGTTTTTAAGCGGATCAATTGATCTTGAAGGAATTAGAAATCACTCTTGGACTTATTCCAAGCTCTTCTTGGAAATTTGTTAAACATGTGCATATATCGTGATGCTAATAATCTTTTAAGTAATTTCTATGCAAGCTTTAAATGTTTAACAAAAATGTATTTCATTATGGCCGTGATGCTATTCACCTTGAAATATATAATCACACCTTTCGTACATTTGGTTCATTGAGCAAAGACAACTAGACTAATTGCTCCATTGTAGTTGATTATGCACCACATCACATGAACATCGATAAGGTTTACATTTTTGCCATTATTCACACAAAAGAAGGTCCAAGTTAGGGGGGTGCCACTCCAAGGTTTCTAAAACTTAGCTTGTAAATGTAAAACTTTCAAAATATCTTTTGTAATAGGCAACTTGGGATCAATAGTTCTGCTTCCGTGTCATGATCTTGGCACCTCAAACATAATAAAATCTGGGTCCACATGTGACAAATTTGATGCCCTTGCCAAAATGCTTGCACTTCAATGTTTTGAGGATTTGCAACACAATTGTCAAGAGCTACAATGTAGTTTATAAAAGATCATGTTGACATCCTTGATCATCAACCTCCATTTCAATAGATAGTGGATTCTAGTTGGATATTGAACATTCAAAACTTAGAACATGCCAATGTTTTTATTTTTGAGATTGATTACAAAAAACTACAATGGAAACCATTTTGAAATTAAATACCACAAAGTTGGTCTACTACACACAAAAAGAAGGCAAGATTCTTCTTGTGAGGACTCAAATGGCTATATGTTATCTAGGTGTTATACAACTGAATAATGTTACATGGATCAAGTACAAAGTTGACACTTGCACGCTATGCACATGTCTTAGATATGCTTGATTTTTTTGGAATCTAGTTTAAACTATTACATAAGGATTTGATTCTTTGAAATTCCTCTAAAATCTAGGCCTTTCATCATGTCTATATGGTGTGTTTGCAAAGTTCCATAGAAATCACATCTTTAAAAAAAAAAATTCATTGCAAAAAACTTACATTAAATCACATTTCTTTTTTGAACTAGGTTCAAAAAATGTTAAATGCACATAAGATAAAGATGAAAATATATTGCAATGAACTAAATAGTCAAATGTTATCATGTGGCATCTCTGCAAATACATTACAAATCAAGTACAAAGTGGGTTTGTGCACCATGGAGTGAATAACTTTTGGACATCTTTCATAAACCATACAAGTCTTGTACAAATCCATTGAAAACTTCCCAATGGATGTGGTTATTATTTGATATTTTTGTTGTTGATTCAGTGGGTGTTTGATTTTGTGGACAATTTAAATCACGATTCCATTGTTTTGTATTATTTTGAATCTCATTTATGATGTTCATGTTATTTGTTTCATTTGTATCCATTTGTTTTATATTTTTCATTGATTTCGAAATTTCTTGTTACTTCGATGACATATGCATTAGTGCTTGTATTACATAATAGGTATTCTATTTCTAGTTGTTCAAGTTTTTGTTTGTCTTGTGTGGTGTTATTTTGAATTGTAGTTTTTTAAATATTTTTTCAGTTGTGTCTTGTAGTTTTTCCAAATAAAGGGGGGGTTTTATTGAATTTTCATTTTCATTATCAATAAATTCACTTGTCATTGAAGCTCTCAATAATTTATTTGCATCTTTGGATTCTTTGCATTCCTGCAAAGTGTTGACATTTTTAATGACCATTCTTGTGAAATTGAAAAATTTCATACCTTGTTTATTTAGTGTTGCTTCCCATGACATAAACATATATGTTTTTATATCAACGAAAGTTCGTCATGAAGAAAATAAAATAGAAATTGTTCAAGCATAAATTTTCGGATCATTTTTTTGTGACAGTATTATATAATTCTAAAAGACTATTACTTTAGGTATTTTATATTCATAATTATGGGTGTATATTGAGGGTGATCGTGGTAAAGTCTATGATTACGAACATTGTTGACTTTATTTGTTTTGCTTGAAAATTCATATGGAGAAAAACATTCAAACTTTTTGGGTCTTTGTTGATAGTCAATTCAAAATTATGAATGATGTATTTTGAATTTTCTAAGTTTTTGTCAATTGTGAGTTTCAAAAGTGTCACCATGATCTTCTTTTTAATTAACTTCTTTGAATTCATGTTTGTTTACCCATGATGATAAACTATACCAAGGTATGAATGTGAAATTATAATCGATTAAATGATTTGGCAAATTTAACAAATAATTTATTGCTTTAGTCGTCGAGATTTCTTGTTGACTTCCAATTATATTCAAACATCATACGATCAAATGATGACTTTTGTCAATATCATATGAGTTTGTCTCTTTATTAATTGTTTCTATTTTTTGTACGACAATTTGTAAAAGAAAATACATGTGCATTGTGCAAATTGATATTTTTGTGATGTAATCAATGATATAATAAATCAATGATTTATTGTCTTTTCCAGAAGTTGCTACGAATTTATCATCATGGTTACATCTAAATGCTAATAATAGCCATGGATTTGCATTGTTTAACCATTTGTTTGTTATTTTAATGTGTTTTGTCAACTAAAGTTTGAGGAAAACCATACTTACAAAACTTTTTTGAAGCATCAACATTTGATTTGTAACATGTTGGGTTACACATACATGGCCATTTGATCCAAAAGCTTCAACCTTTTGTTGTTTTGCCCAAGCTAATGAAACATTCATTCATTATTTGCACACATCTTTATCAAATAATTCATGGAAGTTATTTGCATTGGTGTTAGGGGGTCTTGTGGTGCATGGATGTATGTTTTCATTATTTTTCCCATTATTTTCATGTGTTGTTTCATTGAATGATTGATACCTATCAATGTTTCGGATGATGATGTCATTCAAATAATTAATGATGTTTTCTCAAAATTCTTCATCATCATGTAACAATTGTATTAATGTGTTGGGATCTAGGGAATCTTTGATCAACAATAATGTATGGATATGTAAGCTACCATTTTTTGCAATTTCATAACATTTGTAATAAGTTTTAATATGGTCAAACACACTTGCATTAGTATTAGTAATCATTTTTTAATCTTTTACTTGTAACATGTATTTGAATACAACATTTATAAGAGTGTGTACAAATATGGCTTGAGCTTTTGGGTTTATTGTTGCTTGTTTACACCATTCATTTTTTAAAAACATATTTGTGTCATAAAATAAATCAAGATCTATGTTTTGTCCAATTAAAATAATAGTTAGAGGATGATGAACAAATGTAGGATTTAAAGTGAAAAACAAACTCTGTGTTCCCATGAAATTAATAATGTTACATCGATCATCCAACTTGTGATAAAAACAATTGATGACAAGAAGCTTTTTGATGTTTTCCCTAAATATCCTAGTACTCACCTCGGAAATACATTGTTGGCAGATGATATGCCTTACAAAGCCTGCTTGAATCCACCTTTTAATGTAATCTTTGTTAAGTCCTATGAATACATGCCAAAAGAGGAAAATTATTTCATGAAAACTCTTCTCATGTATTTAAAGTTTATTCATTACTTTGGGCTTAATGTTCCCACCTTTGTGGAGCTCTATCCTTTTGGCACCATCAAAAGTCTTAAGGAAGACGATGTGAAATTTTAGACGTTGTTTGAAAAATGCACCATGGCATGTTCCACCAGTTTTTGTGGAAATCACTCAACATCCATAGTAAATAATCCAAATATTTATTGCTTTTAATTCTTTCTTGGATTTCCCAATTTCACTGATTTATATGGTTGTTCTATTTTAGGACTTTCACAACTGCTTTTTGTTTTTTTCTTTTAGGTTATCGGTGCATTGTTTCTTGAGGAGGTGGAAGAAGTGGAGTTGTCAAATTCACATGCCTTCATTGAACTAAAAATGGATGAAATGCTATCGATTTCGAGATCAAACTCCCTAGTGCTTCATTCACCTATATTGGAGGTGAATCCATTTCATGTCATTTTCGATCTAAATGGAGTTTTGGTTGCCACACATTTCAATAAAAGTAGATATGGAGAACCTGCATCTCAAACCGTCGTTTTCAAACTTAGATTAAAAGAATTCTCGGAGAGATGTGTTGCACAATTCCATGTGTATATTTGGTTTGCAACACAACGTCACAATATCTATAATTATTTGGATCAAATTTGGCATGAAACCCAAATCTTGATTGAACCCTCCAGAGTGTTTAATCAAACATTTTGCATGCAAAATTCACATTTCCTGCCAAATAAACTTGAAAAACCAATTTTTCATAAGAACCTTGATGTTTTTTTTTCTATGTTTCCTTACACTCGCACCAGCAACATGTTGCTCATTAACGATACACCATACAAAAACATGTTTAACAACCCATATAATGCAATTTTTTGGGAGTTTTTTGACATTATTAATTGCTCAACCTCATTACCTTGTTTAAATATTTCAAATATTCCCTTTTCAAAAAATCTATTAAATCTCTAATTCTACTGCTTAAATGTTGCGTGTAGCCGTTGTTTTTTAAGTATGTACTTCTGAACTTCACATTGGCTCCCAACATGTTTTCTTACATGCAACCATCTGGTGCCCGCTAGGTGTCTTTCGTTATACTTTTAGTTTTTAATGTTTCAATTTACCTGGTGGCCACCAAATCGTAATTTGTTTGTTTCCAATCCATGTTATTACCGAATTCCTTTGGTTCTCTATGGATGTTCAAAATTATCCTTCCATATTAATTTTTATAAATTCTCAATTAGATTAACTTCTCCTACGACAAGGATGAAGGCTTTTATTCATTCTTGAATTATTCTATGCTCTAACTTGTTTTCTCTTCCATAGGTGCTTGGTGTTGCTCTTTCAAATTCAAAGCGGTAGATTCAGACTTTTCAACCTTGATTTGCGATAACTAAAAGACTATTCATTCTTGACGTCAATGGTTTCTTTTGTTAGTTTCCAAAGTGTGCCCTTTTTCAAGGGAATCAATGAAAGATTGGGAAGAATTTAAATGTTTCTAAGTTGGAAATTCATGTTGGAGTAAAGCATTTCCTTTCTTGAGCATTTGAACATTTTTACATTGCTATTTGGTCTTGTATGTTGTTAGAAAATGTCCTTGAAATTCTACCTTTGTTGATGCTTAAAATTCTTATTTATCAATTTATGTTTGTTTGGGGACATGAACAATGCATTGCAACAACAAGTTAGCTCACATGCTCAGTTTATTACTATTTGAAGGACTTGGATTGAGTTCATTTTACATGTAGATGTTTACCTTCTAGCATGGGGATAGGGATCAAACATTGTTCATTGATGATGAACTTGGCAAGGCCCTTCAAAATCCAAAATGGAATGGACTTTTTTTTGAACCATTAAGAGGACGTGAGTTATCCAAAAACAAGGTGCAATCGTTAGACCTTGCATCTTGGTTGTGGTCAACGTTGAAAGGTTTGCCCTTTATAAAGAAAGTTTACAGCAGCTCCACCCTAGTGTGGGCGACAATGAATGAGTTGGAGCTGGATTGTCTAAGTTTTGAACAAATCATCCACATTTTGATCAATGGTTTGAAGATGATGTAATGACAATTTAGAATAATAATTTAAAACATTTGATAATCTTCCTTGATGATTACATTGTGTGCACAGTTAGTTTCCTTAACACATGTTTATTAGTCCCTTAGGGTAGAGGCTATGTCACACCTTGTGTAGATACCTTGCTTAAAAGGTGCACTCATTCAGAGTCTTGGCTCCTATTTTCACTTCTTTGTGTTTCAACTTTGTGCCTTAACACTACCTAATTGATGTGTGATCATGGAGCAACTTTGTCTTCACAAATCTCATTGAATCTATGGCTCATTTTCTACTTTGTCCCTCCTCCCTCCCCAACTCCTTTCTGTAATCAAGAATGACCTCTCCTCCATAGCATCAGGTAATTTCAATAATGTTTCTCCATTCCATATCTTGCAACAATGTCAATCTGCAATATTGCTGATGTACAGTTTAGCGTGAACTGAATAGAGTTCACATGAAAAATTGTTTCAGATCTGATACATATCCATGCATGGAAATTGCAAACCATGCACATAAATGTGCAACCCACAAAAAAAGCTGAGAACCCTTACACCTGATCAGAGGTGACGATATGACACCCTGACCTCTCACCAGATATAGGTTTAATTAAATGCACTATTAGGTTTATGCAATGTGGGATGACTCAAGGAAGGCTACACATTTCAGTGATGTGCACTTCACAATTGGCCATCTGTGTCAAGCAACACCTTAGACAATTGTTGAGCTCTCAATGATATTGACTTCTATTTCTTTCCTCCAATTGATGGTAACCATTTACATCAGATCTGTACAGTTTCTTGGCACACACCTCAAGTGTATTCAAATGGACTATATACTTCATAACCCATTGGCTGAAAAAACTCACCAGACAAATGCTAACCTTCACAACCCTCAAAAAGATAAACATCATGTGCCCTTAGATAAAAGGAGAACTCAAGTTTGAAGTCATTTATGACTGAGATTTGCTCATGTGACGGGATATAACCATGCGCATGATCTCATTTGTGCCCTCCAATATAGTGTGCACTCGGAGATCCCTTACATATCTTTCCACCTGCAGAAATTCCTCAAAATCTCAGTTGGTTGTACCTTTAGGGCTAGATTCATCTGACCAACTGGGAACAGTTAGCACCACACAAAACACAGCCAGAAATTGCCTATTACCAATCACTGCCTCCAAATAGCAGTCCAACATTTGCCAAAACTACTACATTCAGACATAGTCAACACACTCACAGGTTCCAAGGTCCATTATTTGGTGCAATCTAGGAATGTAAGACCACCTTGTGAAGTATGGTGGAAGGTACACAACTCTAGTCAAGACCACGAGCAGTGAATGGCAGGTTGCTAGAATCTGATAGTGGTCTGGAGGCTCCTTAAATACATATAGTTCTTACCAGGTTGGTTATCTAAAAGAACAGTTGAAACCACTACTGTGCTTAATTGATTCAAAAGCAAAAGTTTCATTCCTAGTTCCATGTAAAACTGACCACCCTCGGCAGGGTATAACAGGACCCCATGAGGGAAACAATTGCAGAGAGACAAGAATCAAGAAGAATATGCAATAAAGCTCAGCCTGGTTGCTGACAAACAATGTAACTTATGTAGGGTGAGCATGAAAGATGTCTTACTGTGTAGTCTTTCAAGTAGCCATAACCTCCATGAAGTTGAAGAGCATCATTGCAAACATTGTAACATGCATCTGTTGCAAACCTGCATAACACAAGCACCATGTTGCCTCAATAGAGAACCTTGTGCACCCTACATCCATATATCCTACACTTTGATCACCAGAAAGGAATTCAGAACTCAAGGCAAAACTCCAATATCAACCTGCACCGTAATTTATCTGAACTGAAGAGAAAGAATCCACAGGAAAGTTCAGAGGTACAAACTAGTCAACCAATGCCATGTATGATAGTTTCAAAAACAGTGTGGGGCTAAGCACTAATTACAATTACTTCCTCCAGATCCAGATTGCCAGGGAGGACCTCTTGTAGCCATGATCATACTTCATCTGACTACCTCAAAGCTGAAGTGAACCTATTTGAGGCTTTGTACTCCATTGGGGGTTTGAGAACAAAAGAAACCTCTTAAGGGGTCATTTCAGCCATTGGAGCCACAAATTTTCACAATTCATGTTCTACTAACACATCTGGCAGAAGCTACATCTCACATGACCTATTGCATAACCCACTAAACCTGAGCTCCTTGATATCTTTGGCATACCTTTTGGCCATAGCTGCAGAAGCTGTAGCCCATGGAGACTTTGAGTCAAGGGCTGTTGCAGCATTGGCGACTAGGGAGCGGGACGCCTGCACAGATGTTAGCATATCTGCCAATTTGAATTGGGTGTTTTGGAAATCAATGATTGCCTTCCCAAACTGCAAAACCCAAAAAATGAAATCAGTAAAGCCTACAAAACATATCAGGGTTGCAGAAGATAGGAATATAAGTGCACTGAACAATTCAACTTCCAACAATTGTTCCAGATTGCTTTCAGGTGTCCATTAATTTGGTATAGGGCTTACATTCCTGCCACAATTAGAATCTAGTGGTACCAGAACAGTATGGCCTACTTGTTTGCGAGATGACACATACTCTTGAGCAGCATCCAAACAGAACTGTGCTCCACCAATACTGCCAGAAAAAATACTTCTCAATCCCGTACATGAAACTCAACTACATCAGAGTTATTGCTTTACATCCACAGGATCTCCATATATAGATCAGCAAGAGGAAAAACACTTCATATTAGTCCTCCAGCCAACCAAATTCCAGAACTGAGAGCAAACCTGCATGTCAGTCTATTGGATAATTTGATGAATGACTTCAAAAAGACTCCATGAAATAAGAAGAGAATTGAACCTGCAACTAGCAATGTTGATGCGACCACCATCCAGGGCTGCCATAGCTATACTGAAGCCTTGACCCTCCCTCCCTATCATATTCCTCTCTGGTATCCGCACGTTCTCCAATATCACCTAACCCCCCAGTCTCATGCATCTCATAACCTCTCCACATTTTCACCATTCCAAGTTTACAGTTTTTCCTATTTTCATATAACAATATCAAATATCAGCAAAACCTGTCACATGAGTTTTAGTCTCAGAATACACCTTCCTATATTGTCACTATAAAGTGCCTGTCCTTAGTTGAGTCTCCCTAGTATTGCACACTGCCTTCCTTACTCACCAATTGCAGGTCTAGAAAAGAAAGTAACTACATACAGAGGCTGTGGGTTGATTTCGCCATCCAAGCTTGGCCTCCTGTCGCCCAAATGATAAGCCTTGGGTATCCTACATGTCCACAAGCACATCAGTAAACAAAAGCTAACCTAGTTGTATACCAAAACACAACACAGTTGGTCTTTCACTCTTGAGACTCTTGACCAAAATACCTTTTCAACAAAGAAGCAGGAAATGCCTTTGGGGCCCAGATCACCCGTGCGTGCCATCACCAAGTAGATATCGCTCACACCCCCTCCACTTATAAATGCCTGCATAAGATCCACTTCCACTGTCTTCAGACGTACATTTCAAAGTGTCCTTCACCTGCTTTCATGAACATTCAGTGCTTTGCCCCACAAGTTTTCTGAGCCTTCTATCAGCAGGAAAGTCACACTCCCTTAAGTTGTATCCACAGAGTATTCCATAGGACTGAAGCAGCAACAGGAACATAGCTGTAAAAGCACTTCCTAGCCAATTTCATCAATGAAAACACGTTAGTGAGCTGAGAACTTGCCATTTTCATTGATCTTTTGTGCATCACTGCTAAAGTGTGTTTTCTAAAATGTGTTTTCTTTTCTTCCCCTTACAATGATCAACCTCTGCTAGAAATAGACTGTTACCCACAGTGACCTTGATAATTAGAGATTTAACCTTCTCTCCATTGAGTATGTAGTCAGTGCTTCCCTCTTCCTGGTGTGCTGTGGTCTGCAAAGAGCCATTGTAAGGTAATCCATCAGCACGCTTTCCCAAACTGTTCTCATCAGACATTCACAAGTGTGTAGATTGCAACAGGTGCTGAGTGAGGCCCCAACAACCTAAAAAAGTTCCAGAGTGTGGAACATGCACTCACAACCTTATACATGTAAAGAAAGTAAATGGTATCAGACTAGGGCTTCTGCAAATTGAAGCAGGATACCAGAATTTGCACAAAGAGAAGAAGAGAACCTGGAGGGAGGCTGCATCACTTCCACTGGAGGGTTCTGTTAAACAATAAGATGCTAAAAGCTCCTGCAACCAAAATACATATGTGGCATAAGTCATTGAAAGGTCAACTGTCAATATATTTTGACAACTAAGTCATGCCTCATCACATAGCCCTAAACCTATGGCATGCCTCCATCTTACCTGCCTCATACAGTTGGAACAAGAAAATGTCAAAGGGGAGCTAAATACCATGGATGTAAGCTCTGGTAGTAATAACTGTCGTTGCTCCTCTGTACCATAACTGTCCCATAGCACAAACACCATAACAATGAATTTCTGCAGAATTGGGTCCAGGATCTGAGTTTTAGGTTTTCAAGACTTGTGTGAAAGAGCTTTACATGAGAGACATCCACTGGAGACAGCAATCATAACTTGTAGATATAGCCTCAGAGCCCCCTCTCTGAACAGAATGAAAAAACAGAGAATAATGAACATACAAGCAATCACCTTAAAAATTCAAATGAAATGGCACCCACTTTTCAATGATGGCAGCACACATGTTGTGGATTGTAAGGAATGCTGTAGCGCTTACATCACCATATGCCAGTGCCTCAAAGATTACCACCCCATCTGCCCTAGTCAACCTGCAACAAGCATTAAGAGTGCCTGAGCCATAACCAAAAGTTCATATCTTTAACTATATCTCTTATGTGGTGCCCATGGTGTATGCAAAAAACAGAGATACAGCCATAGTGCAATCCATCAACCAGTCCAATAGCTAGAAAAAGGGACACAAAAGCATAACTCTCAGGGAATGCCCATGACAGGGAGGGAGCAGAGAAGTTCAATTTCATACTGAGAGCCACCCACATCATGACCACAGAAAACACCACCAAATCCAAGCTTTGCAGCACTCCGCAACACCTCCACAGGAAAATACTTGCGCTCATCCCATTCAGCTGCAAATGGCATGAGCTCCTTTTGTGCAAACTCCTGCACTCATTTTAAGGAAGTGAAGCTGTTAGCACACATCACCCAGCATCTGAATTTGCAACTACCTAAACTCTCAGCACACCAAAGATTTGGCATCCTTTCAACATGAAGTATTTGTTGCTAAACCCATAAGTCTAAACCACATGCTGGCTCTAATGCAGTGGCCACGAAAGGTAACCAAGTTACAGCATTTCGGCATAAATTGTCCACAAGGAAATCAGCAACCGAATATCATATGCTTGAGAACCACAAGAGGTGTATTCTACACAGAACTGCGCTGTTGGGAAAACATTGCGAGAAACAGCTTACAGAAGCAAGGTCACGGAATTGCAACTGGTCGGAAGTGAGACGATGTTCATCCCACGTTCGTGACTTGCTGTTAGCAGCTGCAGCATTGATGGTCGTGTGCGTGGATGCAGATGCAGATGCAGAAGGGGATTCAGATGATGAGAATAAGCGATGAGCAGCACCCTGGTGCAATCTTTTCAGCAATCCGGCATCTGAGCGCCTAAAAATTCGAAGGGCACGAGCTGTGCTCATTGCTTTGTACCTGCACAAAAAGACTCTATTGGCCGTAAAACCCTAGTACAAGCAAAACTACCTCTCCCTCGACTGCAAAAGGAACACAGCACACAAAAGAAATCCAGAACAAAAGAAAAATCGCACCGTGAAACAGAAGTGCATAAAAGAAAAAACAATGATTTGCTCTTCTAGCAATCCGTCAGTGCATCCACCACGTGAAATCCAAAGTTCGTGCACAATGTCTAAGCACATCAGCACGGAAAAACGCTCACATATGCGAACAACGCCACTAGACAACCGAATTCTTCGACTAAAACCTAAAACCTAATACCACAGAATCAGGATGGAGATAAAACTGTGCAGCGTTCACAAGGGCAAACACTACAGCAAAGACATTACCTGGAATTCAAGCCCTTCTTCTCTCAAATGATTTCGGAAGGTGCTGAGTTCGGTCCAGAATCTCAAGGTCCAGAATCCAGAATATCCACAATCAGCATTCAGAATTCCGAACAATTAAGAAAGATTTTTTTACGAATTCGCCGTGTAACGCAAATGCGCGCCGAGAAGCTTCAGGGGCGCTACTGCGACGCACAGTGCATTCGAGTTGCCTGCGCTTTGTTTGTTTGTGTGTGCAGGAAGGAAATCGAGGTCACGATCTGTGTGAGAGAGAGAGAGAGAGAGACGATGGTTCGGCACCTGGAAATAAGCATCGAGGTGACGATCTCTGGGAAAGAGAGACAATGGTTTAACAACTGGAAATAAGCATCGGGGTGACAATTATGTGAGAGAGAGAGAGAGAGAGGAAGGTTTGACACCTGGAAATAAGCATCGAGGTGACAATTCTGTAAGAGAGAGAGAGAGACGATGGTTTGACACCTGGAAATAAGCATCGAGGTGACAATTTTGTGGGAGAGAGAGAGACGATGTTTTGACACCTGGAAATAAGCATCGAGGTGACGACGATGTGTGTGTGTGAGAGAGCGCGATGGCTTGACACCTGGAAATGAGCATCGAGGTGACTATCTCAGAGAGAGAGAGAGAGATGACGACGGGTTGACACCTCAAAATAAGATAATTTATTGACACGTGATAATCGATGATGGCACTTCGATTTGTTACAGTCAGCACACGAGAGGGGACGTGGATATCTTCATAAGTTCCCTCTGTTCATCCACGCTGTCGTGTTTCTCATCCTTGCTGCTGCTTCTTTTTTCATGGGAACATCGATGGAAAGCTTACTTACCATACATAAATTTGGGAAAATTTTATTAGGGGAGTTGAGTTGGTAATTCAGCCCAATGGTTTTCCAAAATAAATACACGTTTTAAAATGGAGAAAGGAAATTTAAATGGACGTTGTTGGGATTCATCCATTATGAACAAGTGTGATAAATAATTATGCCAATTTTGTGATTTCATTGAGTTAATTAAAATGCAGAAATTTGAATGAATTTGTAAATGCAACAATTCTTTGATTTTGAAATTCTTTGGATTTATTCAGAGTCTATGGTTTCAGGTGGACTAGCTATCCATGTAATGGTGTAATGGTATATTATTATTATTATTATTATTTGGGCTTCACTTTGCTTTGCACTACCGATGACAATGATTAAATTATTTTGTGTGGACGTGATAATTTTGTTGTAATCAATTTTGTCTTTTCAAAAGATAAATTTTTGTAAATTTCATTATATGTCATTTTGTCTCATTAATATTTTTTTTACATTCTTGATTTGGTAGGCAAAATGTCAACAAAAAGTTTGATCATTAGAGATGTTCACAACAAGATACAAACAAACAAAAACATTAAAAAAGGTGCAAAATAGACAACAAGAAATGATTCTAAAATGAAATTTGATACATGACAAATTATAATCTAAAATGATTTTAGAATTGTCGCAATGACAATCACCAAAATATCCATCCTACATAAGCCAGTTTCAATGAAACATTGTCATTGGAATTATTCAAATACCTTTTCAAAAATTAACTCCCTCTCCTAAAGCTTATTTATTTCACTTCTTTCCTTTACTCACTTACATGGACATGAAAAGGCACATGTCCATGATATCTAGTAAAATCAAATTTGAGATTGACATAAATAATGATGAACTATTGGAACCAAATGGGAACATTAAAAAAAACAAAAGCGGATAATGTAAATTTAATATTTAAAATGTAGGAATTCTATTTATTATATAATTTTTGAATTGACATCATATAGAATTGAATTTATTCAAAACTTTTTCCCTATGAAGGGGATTTTAGTACTTTAAAAACAAAAAATTGGGGATTTTTTATAAATTCAAATGATAAGTTCAATTGCCCTTTCATCAATATTCTTTTAATCTTCACCAATGTTTTTTTTGTATCTGCAAAAATTTGCATAATTTCAACTTTTAAAGGTAGGTGCAACCTCTTAAGGTTAATTAAGGCTTGGTTGTTGTCCACTAGAGAGTGGTTAAATGATGGTCACCTAATAACAATCAATGGCCACAAGAAGTCACAAATATATTTCAAAAAGTTGTGCCTTTGGATGCCACAACTCAAAGCAAAATGTGACAAGGTTGCCTCGTTTTGCTTGTTTTCATGACACATGTTCATTCCCCATTCATGTTGCATTTTGTTGGGTCACCATTTCCATTCATGAAAAGTTATGTTTTGTTGGCCTAATTGCTCTAAAACCTTTAGGCTTTAGCTTTTGTGAAGTTTTTGTATAATCTTCCAAATTGCAAAGGAGACAAGCTTTGAAAGTGAGGGTAGTATTTTGTGATTTGATTTTCTTGTAGTGCTTTGGAGCAAAACTTGAAAGCTTGAACATGCAAAGGTGAACATTAATTTCACTTTTTTTAATTTTGATTTGTGGAGTGTTTTTGATCATTCTAATTCTTGAATTCTATTGTTGTTTTATTTTCACACATTGTTTTTTTCATTCATTTGTGTACTTATGTTCTACTTGTCTTATTGTTGTTTTGAAAGTTTTAATTGCTTCAAAACTACAATTTGCTTGTAAAAAATTACTTTTTGAATCTTGATGACTCTCAACTTATATTTTTTCGTACTAAATCCATATGTTCATTATGCCTCCCTTGCAACTCCCACTTAATTCTTAGTACCAACATTTAATTTCTTTTATTCTTCCACGTAATTCATCCCCTTTGTTCAAACATTTTCTACGAGAAAATTGGAGTTTTACAATTGGGCTTACAACTAGATTTTTGAATTGTAACAATCATTTGCAATTTAAAATATTTTTTAAGCACCAGTGTTCTTAAATGAAGTGCAACAACACATCAAGATCATATATGTAAACATTTATTATAAAAAAATGTATAATTTTATGCAACTTTGCAACTAGTTGTTCATGTCAATTTGTTGCAAAAATGTTCATAAATGAACAAAATGTTTGTGAGGCTTTTCATTCATCCATTGATGAATGAAGTTTGTTTATGTTTTTTGTGACTAACTTACAACTACTTTATAATTTTATGTTCACGTCAATTGCAAGTGTCATGGACAAACATAATGTTTGCATGGTTTTTTATACATCCATCAATGAATGAAATATATTGATTTCTATTGTAATTAACTTGCAATTAATGCACTATCAAATTATTTCTTTGTTACTAATGGATTTTGTCAATGGTATTATGTTACAACTTGAATTTGATTAATGTAATTTTAAATTACAACTTATCAATTTGGTGATGCAACTATTTTGCAACTAATGTTCATTTATGGATGGTATTATTTTTCACCTACTAAAATTGTCAATAATAATTTGAAACACATTACATAAGTCCATTGTATAAATAATGACAAACATCTTGTTCGAATAATATAATTATATGTATTAATATTCAATGTTAGAAAATACAATACTCATGTAAACATTTTTGATGTTCCATAGTACTATCTAATAGTATGTATTTTACCTACATATCTAATGTTAAGCTAAAACATGTTAAACTATTGTTATTAAATATCCTATCTAACATTACTTTTAGATATAATCTAAAAGGTCAACCTTGTTTTTATTCAAAAGTTAAGTTATATCTTGATAATTGTCAAACATGGATTATGTTTGCACATTTGCAATATAAAAATAACCTCATTACAATATGAAAAATAGTTTAATGTACATATTCTAAATCTTAGTCGAAGTTTTTAGTAAGAACAATTAATAAACAACACATGTCATAGTCATATAATGATTAAACTATAAGTTGTACATTTACAAACAACCATTTAAATTGAAAGTAAGGTGTTATAAGCAGAATTGAAATACATTTGTTTTGATTTTTTTCACATGTAGATGTAAACTTCCTTTCACTTTCGTTATCTTAACATAAAAATCTATTGAGGTTGGATGCCTTGGGACTTGCACCATCAAAGTTCATAGTTAATTATTCATTTTAATTGAATAAAAAATAAAACTAACAACTTAACAACACATTTTTTTTTTTGCAAAGATTGAATGATAGATAAAATGCATAAAACAACATGGGTGTTGAACTTGAATATTTTTATTCATTACACCAAAAAATTATAAGCTTTTATAATTTCACACAATCATCAAGAATAAAGTCTTGATGGTCTCAAACAATTAGAAAACAAATAACAAATAAATGAATTTTAAAACATCATTCCAAATTATCAAATGATTTTCTTTTTTTTTAGCTTGAATGTTTTATTCTTTCAATTAAGAGCCAGAAATGCAAAAAAAATGTTATATATAACATGTTTTCTAATTGCTTCACAAAAAACCAACAAGCTTAATCTTTTTTTAAAACCATTTCCTTGTTCCTCCTTTATATTATTTTTGACATTAAACACAACTTGTGCATATATTAATTGTAAATGTAAGTCTTGGGATCCATTATAAGTTATAGTCATTTGTCACATGTTTTTATGTATCCGACACAAAATTCATATTTGTGTGGGCTGTTGAAATTTAATTGTACGTTAATTACAAGGGATATTCAATTGCATAATAAACATTCAATTGTTTCAATCACAATTTGAAATGAACAAGATATGTTTTTTGGAATTAAAGGGGTCACTATTTGGTTTAGGTTAATAAAACCAATTTGTGATTTGGAGCTTAAGATCTTTGGTTATTGTTTTTTTTTTTTTGAACTTCAAAAACATATTTTGATTTTACACTTAACACATCCAAAGTCACAAAAATCATTCAAATTGGTTTTGAGATGAACAAGATATGTTTTTTTGAAGTGAAGGGGGTCATTGTTTGATTCAGACAAATAAAACCAATTTGAGTTTTGAAGCTCAAATTCTTTGGTAATGTATTTGTACAAAAATAGATGATATTATATATAATAGCATATTTGCACAAAACCAATGTATATATAAAATTATATGCATAATAATATATTTGCACAAATCAAAATATAAAAATCATCCATTTCAAAGGATGAAGGAACTAGTCGCACCATAGTTGCAAAGGTGACTTAAAATCATTTAAAATTCATCATGGTTGCACATGAAACCTGCTTGAATTGCATGTGATAACCAATTTGCATCCAATTACAAGTGGGTTGGTTGCAAATGACATGATTTCTTCTATGTCAAGGGATTGACCTTCACAACAACATTTGAACCTTTCCATTTTTGCTTACATTCTAGATCTCCTTGTTTCAATTTTTATCATCAAAGCTCTTTTGTTCACACTGTGTTGCACTTTTGCAATTGAACCTACAACATTAAATCAATTAATTTAAATCGCGTGCAATGGAATGTAATGTTAATCATGGGGTTGGTTGAACTTGCATTACTTGATTGGCATGTAGTTGAAGATTGTTTTTCTTAAACTTATGGTTGGATGGATTGCATTACATAACAAAATCCAACCATAACGAAGTTGTACAAGATCTACAATCAAGTAACTAGTGAGTTGATGTTTTGTTATGTTGTGCATTTGTTTGTGTAGTTGGCATTTCTTCAAACTAACTATGGCTTGTGAGTATTCAAATATCTAGCACGCCTTAAGCTAAAAGGAACCATGGATTCAAACTAAGATCAAAGAATGCGCAACAACTTGGAATGGGGCAGTACCTACCTAATGACATGATTTTGAAAGTCATTTGGCCCCATATACTAAAAGTTGCACCATGGAAAAATTGTTTTGAGTTATTGCAAAACATGCATCTTTGCAACATTGCTTGGAAAAAATTAATAAATAGTAGTGGGAAATGTTTCCACAACAAATTTTGTTACCTTTTTCACATTTTGCACAACAAGATAAATGGGTGAAGGAACAAAATGGATAGAAGCGAAAGTGGAAACATACTACATTTAAAAGCTATTACATGTTCTCAAATCTTAATTGACATTAATTGGGAACTTGCAATGTTGTAACAAGATGAACCATTGAAATTTGGGAGGCAATTTTCAATCTAAATTGTCTTTTGGTAAGTTTATCAACTAGTTGTAATTGCAGTGTTAAGGTTTTCTAATTATAATCATGTCTTCTTGTTGCAATTGTAGCTAGTTGAGTTTTTAAGCCCTTGGAATAGTTGTAACATGATTTGTTTATTGCATCAAAGCTTAGACATGAGTTCATCACAAATCATGTTACAACTCATTTAAGGCCTTGAAAACTTGATTTGGTACATTAGAGCTTGACATGAAAATTGGGTTAGATCATGTGAACATTAACCTTGGTTGCTTGTTTTTGGTCATGTGGTGTAGTGGCAATATCAAAGTAGCCAACATTTTGTATACAACATAACAACAAAATTCTATAATGCAAGTGAGTTGACAAATGGCATGATTTTGCAAAGTTTTGACCATTAACACCAGTTGGGATTTGTAAATTTGTAGCTTCAAGTGTTGTGAAACTTTATCTTCATGAATCTCCTTATTTATCTTTATTTATTTAGAGTGTTTATGATAACATTCATTCAGATTCCTTCTCAACCTTTAAACAACACACCAAGTAAATTGATGGGTTTTTTTGTTTTGTTTTGTGGGTCTAACAACTTCATTATGAGATAATTTGAGCTTGTTTTTTTAATTTATTCAGATCACCATGTTTGAGCTGATCCATTTGAATAATTTTTTGTGGACTTGTATTAGACTTTTATGAGCCACTATGTTGTGCATACACCCATCACCATGATTTTTTTTTGGTCCATATCTAATTCTAGAAAACATGGATCTTTTTTTTTACGACAAGATACAATAGATTTATAGTTTGCAAGGCAACATAAGACTTTTGGAGGTAGTGTTTTTAAGTGGTCATGAAAATTAATTACTATTCATGTATGTTTAGGACACCACATGCATTAAGGACTTATATAATATATTAATATAATGTGGCAGGATGGTTGAATTCAATCTAGAATAAAAGACCTATGAATTCTTTACAAAACCTTTTTCTCTTTGAAATGAAATTGATATGTATAGATCTAATCATTGTTCATTGGGGGATAATGGAGAGTTTGGGAATTTGGATGTAATTTATAAATGTTTTAGATTTTTATGCATGCAAACATATTGGTCATTATTTTCATTACAAACATGAGAGCTTGGGAAGCAATTTTCAATTATTGATGTGATTCCAGTTAATATCCATCATAGTAAGGATTCTCATTTTTCTGTCCTTGTTTAGCAAACCTTCATTCTGCACTTTGTTTTTGTGTTCTTGATTTGCATATTTATTTTTCATTTACACCACAAACAAAACCTAAACATTTAAGTATCACAACATCACAAAATGGTGGTCATTGAAACTTATCAATTTGGCAACGGAACTTTGCATCATTAATACCTTGAGGTTCCCACCACTATTGAATATTATTGTAGTAAATGAAAACTCAGATAAGGGAGACATACCACATACCTTGGCACTGAAACCCTTAAACTAAAACCTATGAAAGAGCAAAGATGATGCATGTGACTAGATTTAGCCATTTTAGGGTTTGCAAGCTTTGCTTACATTGCTTCTCTATAAAGCCAAAAAATCGGTGTTTCTTAAACCAAAGAGTTCAATTAGGGTTTTAAAAAAATTACAAGGCAAAGCAACAAGCTCTTGTTGAGAAACTTCTCATCGTTTATAGAAGTTGTGTATGAAATCCTTTTGGCTATTTTTCATATTTGCTTATCTCTGACCCTGGGGTTAGCACTTCTCTTTCTATTGTGCTTTTCTCTGTACCTAGAGTTATCACCTCCTTTTCCCTTTTCCTTTTCTCCATATGCAGAGTTAGCACTTCCATTTTTTCACCTTGATCAAGCTTTTGGTTTCATGGAAGCTGTCCTTTTGGGTATTGATTTCATGCATAATTTTTTGATACAATTTATCAGTTCCCATGTTTTACTGCAACTTTTGCACAATATGTTAATATTAGGAATAGGAGATCTCTTGAATAAATGTTTTAAAAAATTCATTTTGTGCACAATTGGAATTTGATTTTGTGGTGTTCTTGTTGGCAAAGTCTTCACTAAAGCTCTTCCTGGCCATGGTTGTCCTTCACTTAAGGTTTTCCTGGTCATTACCTCTTGATTTGTGTTTCTATGGCACACCTTTGTGCCACCTTAAACATATACTTCAGATTTAGAGGTGTAAATGCATGAAAGATGTTTTCTACAGACCTATAGGTATTGCTTTCTGTGCTACATTGAACTTTAGCTGATTGGAAATGTAGCATTGGTAGTTTTGAGTATGATATTAACAAACTTGAGGGTATAGTTTTAAGGGAAAATGTCACTATATGTGCAAGATAGCAAGAAGCTCTTCAGTAGGAAGTTGAAATCATTTTACTTTCCATTATTCAAGGGTGACAATGATATGTGACCTGATCCCATGCGAATGTGTGATCTCTTGTGCTTGCTATGACTCCCAGGATCATTTGAGCTCTCTAAGAATGTCGGTCCATGTTGATCTATTGCAGTGATGTCATGCTGTTCCTTTTTCCTTTTCTGTAATGCACAGACTATAATAGTAATATGTTTGCATTACAATATGTATTCAGAGGAATGCAAATTTTTGAGGTAGGACAGACATCAAGAACTCTGTGACAGAGTAACAGAAGCATCTCAGTTTCTCTTGATACTCATAATGCTGGGGACTGGAATGCACTAACCTGAATCATGCAGGGTTCTCATCTTGTGACATGAGAATCTCTGCTGAACCCTGACATCCTTGTTTCCTCCTGTGTAAGGTCACAAGTAGTACCGGGTGAGATAACATTGTCTGTTGTCAATAACCTGTTCTCTTCAATACAGCTCAGGCCTTTTATTGTGACTTCTATGATGATAGTAGATCTGTTGAAATCTTCCAAGTCTGTTCACCTCAAATGTTGCTCACCTTTTCTGGTTCAAAAAGTGTCCACAAAAATAACTAGCACTGCTCCTCCTTGAATGTGATCCTTGTCTTCTCCTGTGTAAGGTCACAAGTATTACTGGGTGAGATAGCACTGTCTGTTGTCACTAACCTGTTTTCTTCAATATGTCTCGGGCCTTTTATTGCAATTTCTATGATGATAGTCGTTATGTTGAAGACTTCTAAGGTCTGTTGATCTCAGATGTTGCTCACCTTCTCTGGTTTAGGAAGTGTCCACAAAAATACCTGCCATAACTAGCACTGCCCCCCCTTGAATGTAAACACGTCTGGCTTCCATGTCTACCTTGAGGTCCAGAACACCTCCTCTTTTTGATGCCTGATATGCTCGCAATTGCTGTCTACCAAGCTTGGCTGCCCAGTATGGAGCCAGAGCACAATGTGCACTGCCACAAACTGGATCCTCATCGACAAGCAACTTGGGGCAGAAAAAGCGAGATACAAAATCATAGCGGGAATCCTTTGCAGAGGAACAAGAAGCTGTGACGATCATTCCAAAGCAGTCACTATTGACAACCTCATCACTCCATACCTCAAGTCCCTTCACATGATCTGCGGATGATAGCTCAACAAGAAGATGACCAGCAGCAGTTTTGCCCATGAAAATCACCTCAACATCTCGCAATGTTTTAGTCAGGGGCAGGAGAAGTGATGGAGAGCATGAGGATGTAACTGTAATTGGGAAATTGAGCTCAACTTTTCCTTCCCATTCTCCATCAGCTCCAAGAACCTTGTGTACAGGCAAGATGCCTGACTTTGTGTGAAAATGAATGACAGTGCCTTTCACAATGTCTGATGAAAACAGCAAGTGCGCTGTTGCCAAAGTTGCATGGCCACAGAGATCAACTTCTGCTGCAGGAGTGAACCATCGAAGATCATACTCACTCACCTTCTCAAGGTCAGGTGTTGCTGCTGCACAAAACACCACTGCATCTTGTCAGACCTAGGTCAGTGTGTAAAAAACCTAACTTTCTGCCTCAGCTAGTGATTCTTGTCAAGCTTTGACATGGTACCAGAGTGCTGTTGCTGTTTCTTCTGATTCCACCATTGTTCCTAGGACTCCAGGAAAACTTCGATAAGCAACAAGAAGTTGATCCAGATTATCATCATGTCTTTGCAACTCTTTTGTGCAAGCCACCATATAAGTAAGTGTGTAGAGGCAAGTGACCAGTCTAACTCCAGGATTCCTATGCCATTTGCTCAGCTGCCAAAAATGCTTCCAGATTATCAGTTCTCCAGATGGTTCCATTTTGTATGAAAAAACATTGATGAACAAGAAGGTTAATTCTCTCTTATGACGAAAATCCTGCAAACCTTTTTATGCCATGGTTCCATCTCAATAAGCACTTTTCCAGATGATCAATTCTCTCAGATTGTTCCATCTTTGCATGAAAAGCCATTGCTGAACAACGTTTGTTTTATCTCTCTTTATGACAAATCCCACAGATGGACTAAACCCTAACATAGGAGGAATTCACCAGGAGGAATTCCTGTATAGGAGGGTTTCCCTGGGAGGTAATGTAAACTGTAATAGTGATGACACAAATCTTCTTGGTGCAAGATTTGTACTTACATGCAGCATGATGAAGCTGGTCCACTTCCTTGTTGTTAGGGGAAGAAGAAAGTGTGAGATTTGCTGTGCAATTCAAAGCAGCAGCAGACTTCATGTCGTGATTATTCTCGTTTTTCTCTGCTGCGTTTTCTTCGTCCTGCAGTAGCGGCTCTTCCCCTCCTTCTCCTCCTTCTCCTCCTCCATGTGCAGATCGTCTCACAAGAAAGGCGGTCTGGGAAAGATTGAACTCTGCAGCTACTTGTTGCATCCATCTTGCCTCCTTGGGCGCCAGCAAATAGCACACAGCTGCCGGGTTTCCTTTGAATGCCTCATCAGTGAAAGCATCAACAATTGCATAATCTATGAGATTCTTCATCTCCTTGCATACTACTCCCTGGCTTTGTTGCAACGACATGATGGCCTTTGACACTGGAAACACACAACAAGTGGTGGTCGCCATAGCTATGGGAAAATTGCAGTGGATTCTTCCGAAGCTCGATCAAGTCAGGAAGAACAGCAGCTGATTCTATCTACTGAACAACTCTTCCAATCAGTTCTTCAGTTCTTTCTACAAAAGAATTGTGCGTAATGTTCTTGTTTCTTCAATTCTGCAAAAGGATTGTGGATAATTTTCTTCTTCTTCTTCTCTCGGTTTGCGAAAAAGATGGTCAAAAGCAAACAGGAAGAAGTGGAAGGTTTCAAGAGAAAGGTTTCAAGGTTTACTCTACAAACAGTGAACCTAGAACAAAGTCGAGAACTCTCTACTGATTGAGCAAAGCAGTCGAGGAAGAAAACAATATAAAATGATGCCGGTGAAGATGAGCAAGCAGATGACGAGGAGGAAAACAAAACCAAAATGATTGTTTGTAGTCTTCCTTCTCAAGTACAGCAAACGGATTTGTCAGAAGCAAAACAGGGAAGAAGGAAAGCTTCAGGAGACGAAGGAAGGAAGGTTTGGAGCTCTACTCTAGAAACATTGAAGCTATTCTTCAAGGTCGTCAAAATGACACACAACAAAGTCAAGAACCTCAACAAGCCAAGCACTCTAGAGATGAGCAAAACAAAAAGGGACAGTCAAGAACCCTCTCAAGATGAGCTTGCAAGCAGAGAGACTCGGCCCTTCCCCACTGACGACAACCTGCCCTCTCAAGAGCTGGAAAATTTAGGGGTTGAATGACTGGCAAGAAAGATTCATCAAGCTACCATTTGGATTGTGAGAACGGGGCTGGAAAACCTCCCAACAACAAACGAAGGATGTGGAAAACCTCGCAGCAACAAAGAATAAGAGAGATTTAAGCCACCTGCCATGTTCCTCTTCTTCCCATTTGGACTTGTCAGAAAGGAGCTGGAAAACCTCGCAACAGCAAGCTGCTCGATCGGGAGCCAAACAAAACAAACACAACAAACACACATACCACCAGCAGCAGAAGAACAATTCAAGAGTGATGATTCTTGGTCAATTGCAAGGATTCTTCCAGTAGACATTTTCCATACAACACCATTCCAGGAGCTTTTGAGAATTGTGAGAATCGATTCCGTTTTGAGGAAGATGGGAATACTCTTGAAGGCTTCAACGAATTAGCCCCCTAACTACTGCAAAACTTCTCTAAGGATTCATTCCTTTTGAGGAAGAACAAAGAAGCCTGACAAAAAGAATGGGAGAGGTGAAATTCAAGGAGGAATTCAGAGGTATTCTGTACTCTTCAAGAAGTGTACTTGCTTTTGCCATGCCTGCATTGTAAAGAGATTGGTGAAAAAATGCTCTTGTTCAGCTAGCTGATCTTGAATACAACTGTCTCTTGTGATTGATTGTTGATGGTCATCTGAGCAGCAAGCTTAACTCACAATGGATTGATTGTAATGGGTGCAAGCTCTAAGTTAGCTGATCAAGTAAGACATCTGTTTGATTCCTGCTTCACATTTCTGTGCTTGAATCCTTGGCTCTCTCTGAGTATGTCCACCCAATTACAAAATCACAATGTACCATGCACAACCATTTCCCAGAGAAAATCATCTTCAAAAGACCTTCAAGTGCACTCTCCAGAGTAACAGTCAAAATGGGGACATTTGTCATTTCAAAAGAGTACATCACATGCTCAAGTGCATGCAACACCAATGCTCTAGCAACTAGGAACTGGTTGTCTGTTAGCCATGTGCAAAAACTAGAAGCCTTTCTACATACTCTGGAGAGCTCCAAAACCCTAGGGAAAATTTACAAAAATGAATTGCATTGTTTGAGCTATGGAGCACACTCAGTGCCAGCAGCATTCTGCAGATGGATTCTTAGCCAGCTAAAGAACGACATCAAGGGTACATTCACATAGACTAGATTATGTACAGAAATAATAAAACATTAAGGACGATGGAAGAGAGAGAAAAACACATACCCAGAAGTGGGAAAGATGTCCTTTGTGGTGACAGCATTGTAGTAGTCCCCAGCTACTTTTGAGTAGAACAACAGAAGGGCAAGAGACTTACAAACTAGGAACAAGAAAAAGGTTTGACCACTCTGCTTTCCTGAAGATGAGCAAGCTGATGCCTTGCTGACATTCCTGCATTACTCCCTGAATTGCACTACTACTGCAGAGATTCTTATCCTTGGAAGCAAAAATATCAAAGCAAAAAGAAAGCACCCTATTTTGTGACAACAACTGATTTGATTTGATTTAAGAATTTCTTGACATGGTACATTATACTTTCCAGATACAAACATCCCAGTTACTCTGCACCCCCAAAGAAGCCACATTAATTATGGTGAGCTATACATTTCCAAATTCATTCAAATTCAATTATCCATGTGCAGATGCTGCTCTTCATCTTTGTAAGTCAAGTTTTGTATTTGGAAGGTAAGATTTACCAGCCAACTTTAGAAAGACAAGATTTCCCAACTGCATGCAAAACCCTCTCCAATGTTTTGCTCCACAGGCCTCAGCAAATCGTCTCCACACATGTGAGGAAGTTCTCAACATTCCATGACCATTCCTAAATGAGGAGGCATCAGTTCCCCAAAATCCAAGCCTTTGTAACCAGGTTTGGTGAAACCATCCCATGGTGCTCCTCCTTCCTGGCCAACCCTTCCAGTGACAATATAAAAAACAAAAGAAGAGCATGTTCCAAAACACGGTTTCCATATGAAGAAAGCCTCCAACTCTCCAGCACATCCACTACACAACCAACTTGATGCAAACTCATCATTTGTGCTCTACTTGTGCCTGTTACTCTGCACATTACCAGGATAAGTAATTCCACATTACAAGGGGATAACAAACTTGAGCTTTTCAAAGACATGCATCATGATTTGAAGTTGGCAGAAGCAGATACTAGAACAGGCACAGACAAGGCACACTGATATCGCCCTTCAGATTTGTGTACATATTGCCTTGCCTCATGCAATAAAAACTGTGAAGTTATGCCTGAGGTAATGGCTTATCAGTGATGGGCTGCAGATGGTTAGTAGGTGAACCTAATATACTTACTCTGCAGATTCCTGTTCATTAGAGACCTCAAAGCCAGCACAATTGCCATAGACCACAAACACACAAAAATTGGAGACAAACAGACTTGTTGGCCAGAAACACAACAAGGCACTTGGTGATTGAGCAATGCGGATGAGCTTGTTCCAACAACATGATCAAGCTTAATAAAGTTTGACAAGGCTAGCACATATAACCTCTAAAAACTCTTCCAAAAAGCTTCAGTGACCCAACTAATTACCAATGCTGCACTCTCTAATCACAACTCCCTTAAATCATTAGTGGAGCAATGTAGACCTGAGAAGGAACATCCTCAATCATCTCTCCAAGCTTGATCGCGAAGTTGGTGCATTGCTTTCTTTTGCCTCGAATCTAAACTCATTCGACATCTGCTCCACTCTTCACCCACATCTTATCGCTGGCTCTCTCCTTACTCAGTGCACCAGCAGTCATACTTTAAGCCACCTATCAGTCCCATCCTGCTCTAGGGTTCAGGCTGCAGCATTCCTTTTCCACTAAGGTTTGATTCCATAAGAGGTACGTATAATAGTCACTGGCTCCTCCAGCATCTCATAATCCTCCAATGTACACATTTCTTTCTACTGTATCACTGTAAAAGTCCCTGCCTCAATGTGTAAAAGACCCCCAAGCCCATTGTGTCTGTTTCTGAATGACCTTCTCCACAGAGCACTCTCATTCTTTTGCAACAACAAAACAAGTGGTTTTATGCTGAAAACATGTTTGGATTACAACTTCCCAATCTGACTCCACATTCAAGAAATTCATGCAACACGAGGAGATTTTGTCACTCTTTGCTGAATTTTGTCTTCTGAATTCCAATTTGATGAAGATGCAGAAAATAGGAACTGTGAAGTACGGTACACCGATAGTGGCAGTTTCATAGAATTCAAACCCTAAATTCAGCATCTGAAAGGTGTAAGGAAAAAAAACGGAGGGAAATCGAATGCACCTTGATTGTCATACTGTGTGCTTGCTTGCTTTGGAGAGCTCCCGCTTGCTTGTACGTTAGCCTCACAAAGGTTCCATCACCAGCTCGACCACAAACCCTCAATGCCCACTGCAGCTAGCTAGCTAGCTAACCTGAGGCGGCAACAGCAAGTGCAGGCATAAGACAAGGAGAAAAAAAATCTTCCCTTCATAAGCTTCTTGTCTGGTAGAAAAACCAGAATCGAGAATCTCATCCAGTGGTGATCTTCCAATCCCTACACCTCCTTCAGCATGTCAAAAGTCTCTAAAACCCTAACAAAAACCCCGCATTTGTACCCAAATTGAGCTTGACGATCACGTCCTTAAGCCATTTTCGAAAAGAACAGTCGTGATCATGATTGCCCACCAGAGAGATCCCTCTCTACTCGCGCAGATCATCGCGTCCCGCAAATCCGCCATCGCCATCTCTCTCTCTCTCTCTCTCTCTCTCTCTCTGCTCTCGCTCGCGATCACACTCTCTATCCTTCACTTCTATCATTACGAATGGAAAATTTCTCCTCATGGATGAATTTTCAGGCCGAGTATGGATGAAACTATTTCTTCATAGATGAAACTTTCCTGAAAATCAAAACCCCACTCTGGGAACCCGTCCTTCTTCCTATTATTATTACTACTATTATCTTCTTATGATATTTACTTTTAAAGCCACCTTTTTATATTTAAAAACTGATTTGATTTTTGCAAAAAAATATCATATATAATAAAAAAGATGACAACCCAAAGAAGCCGGCCGCCACATAATTGTATGCACTTGATGTTGTTGATTGTGCACTTGCATCTTGTGCACACTCACATCTTGTTGTTGTTGATTGGTGTGCACTCACTTGTTGTTGATTGATTGTGCACATGCAATTGATGTTGTCAATTGTGCACGCACCACTTCTCGTTGTTGATTGCACACACACCACACTTCTTGTTGTTGATTGTGCACACACACACAAACTTCTTGTTATTGTTGCTTCTGTACACACAACTTATTGATTGGGTGTGCGCACTTTTTGTTGTTAATTGTGAGACTTTGTTGATATTCTTTGTTGGAGGAAGAAAGAGCAAAGCCTTCTATTGTATATGTGAAGTACATTCTATAGGTATTGTACATATATGGACCTCCTTGCTGGTTATAATATATATATATATATAGCTACTTACCTCGTCCTAGTTATTGGTGCATGTAGGACTTTGAATTTAAAGGTTTTATTGGACAATCATGAATCGATGCAAAATAATGATCTAGATGATGAATGAAAAAGTTGCCTAGTCTGGAATGTTCTCTCAATTATAGTATCAATGAACAATAGCCTAGCAACAGGTGACAAAATTCCAGAATTT
>Ga0209611_10002967_pt1 | contig 29702 bp, 25 predicted proteins | sample S1TSphgellanicum_3_FD_187693 | JGI IMG/M metagenome (GOLD analysis project Ga0209611, IMG submission 187693) | Host-associated microbial communities from peat moss isolated from Minnesota, USA - S1T2_Fc - Sphagnum magellanicum MG (SPAdes) (version 2) | ecosystem: Host-associated > Plants > Peat...
GGGGAGGGGGGGGGGGGGGGGGGGTTAAATGCAAAAGGTGAAAAAGAAAACCTCTAGACAAACAAATACTAACAGCATGTTAAACAAAGTTAATGAGACATAGAACAAAGTGGTTTTCTTTTTTCTTTTCTTTTGCTTTCTTTCCCCTTCTTGACCAACCAGCAAACATGAAACATATTTCGGGGCCACAAAAAACCTGTAGTGGATGGAATGACCACCCGCCCCAAAATCCGGGTGTGGCAGACAAAGGGATGCTCATTGACTTTGTAGCTTGAAGAGACGGCAAAAAAAAAATCCCTATGGCAAAACAAAAACAAACCAAATCACGCTAGTCTACTTATAGAAATATTCCACAGACCAAAGTGGTGGCAAAACTAGTTTTGGCAATCATGACCCCACAAATTTCAAATGAAAAACTCTGGACAAGTTGTCCATGCGCCCATTTAATGTCCAATATACTCTAACCATGGTTCATAAACTTTAACTAGTCTAGTATTTGAATACCTACCTCCTTTAGGTTTCAAAGACATTGTTGACCTGCTCAAAAATTACTATTTCGAAGTCTCAACTTATGGATCAACATGTTCATGATGGTATATGTATAATTCTTCGAAAGGAAATCCCTTTTGTGCACTTAGAATGTCATCCATTCTTTATTCTTATTCATCTTGTAACAACTTTCAAAGTACAATGTATTAGAGATATTTTTTTTCCCTCTAATAGGGAATGATGCAAATGCAACAATTTTTCAATATGTTCCCATAATTAATTAGGTTGATTTGAAAAGAAAAGTTGGCATCCAAATTGTATTCATTGCAATTGCATAACTAGTTGCTATTAGGGTTTTTGGAAACATCTCATAACAGCAAAGGGAACCAAAAGTGTTGTCTCTTTTCATAAGTATGTTCAAACTTTTAGGTTTTGAGGAGTTATATAGCCTTCATACTTTGGCAAAAAATCAGGCTATTGTGCCATCTATATACCCTTCTTCTAGGATGATTTATGGAGGCTTACCATGTTTTGGTTTCGCATTACGATATTGTCAATCTTAGGGTTGAGAGCTCCTTGTGTTAAAAAAGCACTGATAAAAATTTTCCCTTATTTTAATGGATTTTTTTCAAATGTAAAATAAATTTGATTATTCATTTTGCTACTAACATGTAGATTGAGTCTGTTATCGAGGTTCATTCCCTAAAGGTGCAAACAAATAGCTACTACCCCACCTAACATACATATCTTGTGTTACCAAATCCGATTCACTAGCAACGAAATAATCTCCATGATATTTTGGAGTTAAACCTGAGAGTCCAAAAGAGACCAAAAGTATATCATCTTTAATTTTTTCATTTTAACCCTTTGAGGATGAATCGATGATTTTGGGATTGATCCAACCACACAAAACATTCCATTTTAGCCTTAAATCCAAAATGGTCGGATCAAAATTAGGTTTGAGTTGGGGAAAAATCGGGTTCCTTGTCCAGTTCTTAAAGAGATAAAATGTGGTTCCGATTTTGAGTATTATTCAGTGCTTACTAAAATGGATCAAAAGGGAGTGATTAATCTCCTAATTAACCCCCAATTCTAGTCACAAAACCTTGGGTTCTGGTTTCGGTTCCATATATGAATAGAGCCAGGAACAACCTGATTCTTTTAAGAAAATAAAAAAATCACATTCCAGTTCCTGTTCCGTTTCAAAAATGGGAGACCAGTTCCAGTTTGGTTGTAACCAACCAACCAAACTGGAACTGGTGATTCTTACCCACCAAAGCGAGTACCCACCTAACCCAACATCGGTAACAAAAATTCATCAAATTAATTAACCTGCAGTAGTTCAATACAACGTTTGGGAAGCAGGGTGAGGGGGTTAATTATTGGAGTGAAAAAAAACTTGGAAGGGTAGTAAAAAAAATTTAGAGTAATTGTGGAGTATAGGTACATTATTGTAGGTGTAAATAGAGTAGGTGAATAACATGATTGTGAGTGGTAAACTCAGTAGGGTGAAATGGTGGGTAAAAGTGGGCTTTGCAGAGCTTTGTTATTATTACCCAAGGGAATATTATCCCGGGTGGACTCGCATGGAAAGGGGTGGTAGACCGTGGTACCTAGGGGCAATGTAAATCACGGGCAGGGGATGAACATGGGCAGCCCCACCAAACCCGCTCCTCCTTTACGATCCCTTCTCCTTCCGTTTGGTTCTCTTCTCTCGTTTCTCGCCTGCACTCCCCGCCTCTCTCTTCCCATCGCCTTTCTCTTGTCTTTCTCTCGTCTCCGCCATCGCCTTCTCGATCGCTCTCGTTAGCTTCTCCGAGCCTCATACTTACTATTATTTATTATTCTACTGTTTTTGGTAGTTGGTGCTTCGTGGTTTTGTTTGTGAAAAAGGGATCATTGAATATGAAGGTGTTTTTGCTTTGTTTTGTTTAGGGGGTGTGTGTGTGTGTGTTTGTGTGTGTGTGTGTTTTTTCTTTTCTTTTCTTCTCCTCAATGCCTGCCTCTTTTGTTAGCTCGCGACGTGTGGTAAAGGAGGAGGAGCTGAAGAACGAAGAGAAGCAGCAACAGCAGCAGAAGAATAAGGGTCTTGCTCATGTTGTCTTCCTTCTTGTTGTTGTTATTACGCAACAGCAGCTTCTTCTTCTTCATGTGTAAACCTGTTTTGCATACAGCAGCTGATCTCCGTAAACCCTCTCCGCATACTACTGTCGTTTATCTCAATCTGCTTCAGCTTCGATCCAAGAAAAGTGACTATCAGCCGCAGCAGCAGTATCATTTGCATCAGCAGAGGCAGATCAGTTTTAGCAGCTTACTGCAGGACTTGACGACTTTGTGTAACGTTTTTGACTCCCATGAGCTTTTCCTACTCCGACATGACGAGCGTATTCAGGGAACTTCTTTGATATTGAGGTTTCTGTTGCTGCAGTTGGTGGTCTTGGTAGTGGTGGTGGTGTTGTTTCGTTGTATTTTGTTGGACGCATTCGTTGCAAGTCACAGCTTGTCTGTGCTCTCTCTCTTCAGGTTACTTGTGTTTTCAAGGCTTCCTTGACTACTACCACTTCCCTTCCCCCCCAAGAGCTTCTCTCTCTAGGTGAAAGCCCGTGGCTCGTATAGACGAGCTCTGCAGCAGGTAGATCTTGTTGTTGTGGTTGTTTCTGCGCCGTCCTAGTAGTGGGTGGGTCGACCCTGGTGGCCTAGGCGACGCTGGAAAGGCTTCTCAGGAACGAGTTTTGTAACAGCTCTGGAACCGGAAACGACGAGGAGAAAGTCCGCTCTCTCTCTTTCTCGGCTGGAGTGTTTGTCCGCTGCAGGATGACGGGATAACCATATTTCTCTTATGGAACTTTGCTAGCTTCCTTCCTTGGAGAAATCCAATTCGTAGTGCCGCAGCACACACAGAGACAGGGAGAGAGAAAGAAAGCTTGTGAATGCGGGAGCTTGAGAGCGAGGGTTTCAAATGTTTGCGATGTCGAACCTCATGATGGTGCCAAACCCAAATTCGACAGCGGAATGTTGCATGATAGCGGCTGCATCTTCCGATAGCGCTACTCTCCTCCTCGAGACTCCGTTGATGAGCTTCCTCTCGTTTCTTGCCGGTGTGCTTTTGGTGCGATCCCCTCCCTCCTACGGCTAACCATACCTAGGACATTCGACTTGATTCTGGACGCTTGCCACAGTTGTGGATCAAGAGAGCTCAGAGAAGGGTCATCGCCGAAGAAGATGTTGTTCGGGTGTGAGCGAGAGCAGATCGACAAGAGAATCTCCTTGGATCGTTTGTTGTCTCCGGCGGCACCAGCTTGCTCGCGGGTGGGTCTTGCTTGCAGCTCTTGCGATCAGTCCACAAGTGATCTCGACCACTAGTACTAGTGTCTGTCTGGTTTATCCCACGAACCTACGAGCACTTGGAGCTCTCACGCACCCACCAAGAACTGCCTGCCTGTGGCAGCGGAGCGAGCTTCCCGGGTTTACAATGCAAGAGTCCAGCAGTTTCAACAAATTTCCGAATGCGTCGAGAATCAGTAGCAGCAGTCAGGCCGCTAACACACCAGTAGCAGGACCAGATTTGTCGCTTCAGATTAGCCCGCCCAACTCCTACAATCAGCAGCAGCAGCCATCGTCGTCTCCAGGTGCGTTGTTTGTGGCCCCGCGTAGCCCTCACGAGCGTGTGCATGGTTTCGATCTTTGGAAGCTAGTACCGCAAAGATCTGGTAGCTGCAGCGACAGCGACAGCAACTTGTCGTCCAGTCCGGCAGCAGCAGCTGCGAGCGGGAGACGACGACATGCAGCAGCAGCAGTAGGGAGGGGCGGGGGACACGAAGCAGCAGCAGCTTTGGGTACATCCACAGACCTTTGCCTGGCCAATCCAGCTTCTTTCGACAGCTTCCAGGACAGAGGCCTGCCGCCGCACAAGCTCCTGCAGCAAGCTGCTGGTGGCTCCGAGGTTGCAGCTTTCAAGTCCGTGACCAGCGGCAGCTATCACCACATGCAATCCAGTCCTCCCCGTGGGTTCTTGCAGGAGTTGCATATCAGATTGGAATCAGACAGGAGTCCCCTCCGCTTGCAGCAACAGCAGCAGCAGCAGGTAGCATATCCTCATCCTCATCCCCATAGTCCTCACAATAGCCCAAGCCCACCTGCATCATCATCACTCCACACCATCTCTCCAGGCGAGGTGGCTCCACGAGAGCATTCTTCAGCTTACAGGCTTGGACTGCCAGCAAGTTTCCCATCCAATTACATATTCAGCAGCAGCAGAGATTCAGAATCACCAGCTCTTCTGCAGCAGCAACAGCAGCAGCAGGAGCACAACGCTCCTCCTCTCCATGCTGTGCCCACAAGAAGTGCAGATGGGCAATATGCATCAGCTCTCAATATTGGAGGAGCTGGAGGATTGCAATCTGGGCCTCGAATGCCAAACTGCATGGCAACTCCTAGCTCCAATCTGCAAGAGACCAGCAGCAGCACGTTGCGCTCCCGATTCATGTCCAAATTGCCATCAAAGAGATCCATGCGAGCTCCCAGGATGCGCTGGAATAGTAGATTACACCAACACTTTGTGCATGCTGTGGAGTTGCTTGGTGGACATGAAAGTAATGCTCTCTCTGTCTCCCCTTCCCACCCATCATGCTTGTTTCTGTGTTTTCTTCTTTGCTCCTGCAATACTCCAAGAAATATTACTTTGGGCCTCTCGTTGTCATCATCCTTATTGTTGTCATTTTCATCATGGTCTGAATCATCTCAGCCTGTGTTTTCTGAGGATTATAAACCCCCAGTGGGAGAGTTTCCATGTCCTCCTTCCTTGCCTTGCTTCCCCAAGTAGTTGCTGTAGGTTTTTCTCTATTGTAGGAGTAGCAGGAGGCAAACCCTAATCCGCTTCAACTCCATGAGAGAATGAAAGCTCTGCAAGGATTCCTTCTATGCTTTCTTTGAAGAGAAAAGGGAACTGTGTTTCTGCTTTGGGTGTGCTTTTTATTTGATTTTTTGGTATATTAGACTACATGAAGAAGGAAAGAGAGAGATGATCTTCTTTGTGCTTATGGCAATGAATAATAACTGGATTCCTCTGTTGTAAGCTTGCTCATGGTTTTGAGATGTATCCCATCCATGAGAGGAAGTGGCTGGCTCTCTGCCTCCAGGATTCTTCCATGCTTTCTTTCAAGAGAAAAGTAAGGAGAAGATAGATCATGCTCATCTGTGTGCAACAACAACAAAGACTTGATTCTGGGCTCAGGGGTTTTTCTTCTGTTTTGATCATCAGTATGTTATTCATTACTTGCCACTGTATTCATAGTGTGTGTACCCACCCACTGGTGAACTGTTGATCATTTGCACAGAAGCAACGCCAAAGTCTGTGCTGGAGCTGATGAATGTGAAGGACCTTACTCTGGCTCATGTGAAAAGTCACTTACAGGTATGTGTACTTGGAAGACTGACAGAGCATTCTGCCTTGAAAGCTTCTGTATTCCCTGGCCTGCAGTGTCTTCTTTTTGCATTACTTTTTACCCTCCCTTCAATGAAATACTTCATGTTTAGACTGTGCACTTGTTGAAGCAGCCTTGTTAAGCCTGTCTTCTTCATTAGTTGTACTTGTCACCTTCAATGGATTGCTTCTTGGGTTGAAGCATGTTCAAGCAGCCTAGTAATTCTTAGGAAATTATGAAATCAATGTGTTTAAAGGTTATTGGTTCAGGTTCTTAGGGTTTGCTGAGGATGGAAGTCCACCAAGAGGTTAGAATTCCTCTTGGTTCTTTCATCCCTCTCAGTCCATCCCCATTTTTGAAACTGACACAGGTCAAAGAGTCATCCTGGAAATTGTGGGAACCAACCACGGGCTCACCTTCTCCAAGCGCTTGGAGGAAGAGTTGAGCAATCTTAAGTTGTGTCATAATTTGTTTGTTGGCAATGAACTTCCAAAATTTGTTAATGTGAGCTTCTAACTTGTGCTTGCCATTGTATGTTTTTTGTGTTGCAGATGTATCGGACAGTGAAGACAACCGATAAGCCTCTTAGTATGCAAGGTTGGCCCCCCCTGTGACTGTTAGTTTTCAAACAGGATGGGATTTACCCTGATGTGATCAACCTTCACTTTGACAGTAGAGGATGCCAAAAACTGTGAGCCCTCAAGGAATGGAGAATATAGGCCATCATGCCATGTCAACTGATTAGCTTTGTAATTGATGATGATGTGTTTAGCTAGATGCATGGGGGATGATTTCACCATGACCAAGTTCAGTAGCTTTACAACTGATTTGTTTTGATTGCTGCACTTTTACACTACAGGACAAAATGACTTATCAGAGTCACCTCACAACAGCAGGAGGAACTCTGACGAGTTTCTAGTGGCTCAAGGTTCTTCAAGCAACAGTGGTGTTGAAACCACCACAGCTGCAGCATTCATTCCTGAGTCGTCAAACTACTACCCTACTTTGGGTGATGCTCGTGCAGCTTTGTTGTCAATGCAAAACAAGAAGCCATTGCAAGAGTCTTCCAGCTTATGGACAGGTTCAGACAGGTACTGTGAGTCAGTCTTGTATGGGTTTTTGACAACATTTTCAGATGTATGCAGTGGCCAAGATCTCCACATGATTTCAGAACTGAGAACTTAATAGTATTCACAACATCATGTTGTTAGTAAGCAAAATTCATTATGCCATGTCACATTGCAAATGGTCACTTTTCTTGGACATTTGTAACTCCTGGTACAAAATCAACAAAACCCAAGTGCAACGATTCCTGAACATGTCTTTACTGGTTGTGCAGCCTTGACTGGTCTCCAGGAGATGTTGGTAAGGGCAGATCAAGGCCATTGAACAGTGGTGGCCTGGATGGATCAGGTGGTACCCAGGCGTGCCATACACCAGCATTCAGGGGAGAAGTGAGTTTCTGAGCATCCCTGGACTCTAATATGGCACATGTAGCATCAGTCTCCATTAACTCCTGCCCATTACTAGCAATGTGAGGTGCTTATTTTCATTCCAAATATCTTGCCAAAGGTCTTGAGCACTTGTTTGCCCCTTCTGGAGTAGCAGAGAGCTGACTTTGGTTTTGCTAAATGGTCATCCTTCCTTCACACACTGACATTGGGGATGGTTGTCCTATGTTTGTTGATAGATGAATGAAGGATTGGACTTCACAACTGACCAAGAACAGCTTAAGTCCGCACATCCCACAGGTCAAGATAATGCAATCGAAGCCCAGTGGATGGCCTCAGCCTCACCTGGCAACAAACAACCTCACCTACAATTTAATCCATTTGTTCTCTCCGAGTTTGTATCCTCCCATATCACTAACATCATTCCCAAGATGCCCAATTTGGAGTTCACTCTTGGGAGGTCTGGCTGGAATGCAGCCGGGCCAGACCATGTGGCAACTGATGCACCTCAAGAGCTCCTCCTTCTCAAGTGCTAGCAGTGGCACAGAAAGTCGGTGGCATTGTGGCCATGTGCCCCACCCCTTTGCGTGTTGATTTCTTCTCAATGAAGCGGCTTGTGATAGTGAAACCACCACTACTTTGATAGTTGGCAATACTATTTACTAGTCCTCAGGATGATGATCTTCATGCCCCAACTTGGAGTGCAATGTATGATCATGCTCTGAGAAAGTCCTAGTTGTCGAAATATATGGGGTTCATGTACTCTCACATTTGAAAGCAAACACAAACCCATGTGCCTCTCTCTCTCTACACTAGCGGGAGGGGCCATGGCAAAAAGTTTCCCATGTTTTGTGCAAGCTGCCTGCCCGTTGGTTTAATACCAACTCTTGGTACTTTTTCCCATGGCAGCCTCTACTGTGGGTGGTCAGTTTTCAATGGGGGTTGTCATCTGCAATATGGTATGCCCCTTACACATGTGCAACATATTTTCCTTTTGTCTATTGTTACCACATTTTTCTGCTGTCATTCAGAAGAAAAAAAGTTATGGCACTAGTGGTTTTCTGTTTGGCCGGTCGTGATGCTAGAAGAGGAGTGGTACAGATAACCACAGGCCTGCATAACAGGTTTTTGAGCCTGCCTCAGTGCTGCATGCTTTGAGTGGTAGCATCTGTAATCAAATGGTGTATTGATGATAGGTGGAAGGAAATATAGTCTGCAATTTGTACACCATGATTGTGAATCAAAAGTTGAGAGGAGTTGGTTGCTTATTTAGTACAAATTCCCTTGTGGTGGTGATGCAGGAGGTGATTCATGATTCCATTTCTAAAGTTTTGAAACCAACAGGTTCTTGATGCCCTTCTTAAATTTATGTTGAAAATTCTGATGCCACAGTTAATGGAATAAAAAAATTTGGAAGTCACATGTTAAATGTCCATTGCAGCTGGTTGGTAATTTTTCTGTGTGTCTTCTTGACTTGAGACTGGCAGAGGCCAGGAAAGCATCAAGGCAGTCAAAAGATTAAAGGCTACTTTTACAAGCTTAATTGGGCTCTTGAAACTGTGGAATGAAATGTGAGTGTGTGGGACTTTCCGATCATCAGTCCTATTTCTTTGTAGATCTTCTACAGTATCTTGCAATTTTCAACGGGTGTACTGATTAAGGTAGCAGAACTGTGACAGCTACACCAAAGTCCAGGAGGAGGATTAGTGTATATTTCTGTTCAAGAATTCTGCTGCTACTGATGCTACTGACACCTGCCCATACCGAGGACAAGTTTTTAATGCATCTTGCGCAGCAGCACCTGTAAACCATGAGAACTATTCTCTGGTCCCATGTAAGACTTCCGTACACTGCACAGACTACAAGTTGGAAGCTCAAAGCAGATAATTAATTATTTCCCGCTGCAATAATAGTACATTGTACTGGTGGTGATGAGATGAAGAGACTTGGAGAGAGGGTGAAAAATGATTCCACCAGGTATTTGGTTTTTGCTTTTTCCCCTTTTTCTTCATGCCACCCACGTCTTATTTAGACTGGGTTTGAAACACACTGTTTCCATCAAGGACTTGGGTTTCCTTAATGGAGACTATTGTGTTTCAAACAGTGTGTGTCTTGGCCTTTCTGTTAAAATGAAATTTTTTGGAGAAGTAGTGAGGTCTTGGCTGCAATGGGCTTGTCTCGGCTGCAATGGGCTTGTGTGGATCTTTGACTACCTGCCCAACTGACAAAAGGGAGTTGGAGAAAATTTCTAGTGTACTTGGAGGGCTTCTAGAAAAGATGAGAGGTCTTATGCCAATTCATTAAACCCAAGAGGGAAATCATGCCTATTTCTGTGTAAGATCCTTCCAACTCTTCTCCAACTCTTAAGAAGTAAGTGAAAGAGATCTCCCGTGCCTAATATGCCTTCGGGATCTACCCATGTTTAGGTTCTCCCCTGGGCCCCCTTTATGCCCTAAGAGATCTACCCATGTTTTAGGTTCATGAGAATTTGCTGCGAAGCCTATAGAATGGGTAATGGCCAGATGCAGGGACATTCCCAAAATGCAGTTTGCATCCCACTTTACTGCAATCGGTGAAAGGCTCACAGGTGAAACATTCTCAAAATTCAGGGCTGTACTCAGGCTATCAACATTGTTTGGGAATGCCCTCACCACTTACTCTCCCATTTGTGTGGGATGTTTTTTTTTCTCTCACACAAGGAAACAAGTTGTGCTCAGCGTGGAATTGCAAGGGGCAGATTTATGATGAGTTCAAATAAAATCATGAGAAATGATGGGAACTGTGTAAGCAGTTAGATGATATGCTGATACCCAGTACTTTGATTAACTTGTTAAGAAATCGTATTGGCTGCATTTTCTTACAACAGTAAAGCACTCAGAGAAAATCTTTAGTGTATTTGGAGGGCACCTTATATATCCATCAATTTTCCTCCTAGAAAATGGGAAGGATATTATGCCTACTCAACAGTGGGAGGGTTCTTACACCTATAACTAGGCATAATTTCCCTCCCACTATAGAGGAGTAGGCATAATATCCCTACCACTACTACACCTCATGATCTACATAGGTTTGGTTCATGATAAATTATGGCCTCATCCTAGACCCCTTGAGACTGTCCTCACCCTAGGGCTTTTACCCTACACGTAATGATTCACACTGGGTGGGGAGACCATTTGATTTATGTCGACAACTTGTAATGATTCACACTGGGTGGGGAGACCATTTGATTTATGTAGACAACTTGTGCAGTCCTGCTATTGACCTCAATGATACTTTTTCTCAAAGGAAGTTAGCTTTTTTCCTGTGCAGCTGATATTGCTTGTGCTTTCGCGACTGGCAGATTGATTTTGCCAATTACTTGCCCCTGCATATGTACATGTATACATACATACATAAACTTTGAGTTGGATTCCAGAACTCGAGTGGGCAGAGGGGCCAGCTGCCAAATTGCAGGCTATATGAGTGAGGCACTGAGGGATCATGTCTTGACTTGTTTCAAAGTGAAATTTCTCATGGGAATAATCCAACTTTGATACCCAAATTGGAACCATCTCTTTCTTCCTTCCTTCCTTTTCTTTGCTTTTGCTAAGTTCTACCTTGGCAGCATCCTCATGGCACCCAAAAACAATCTCTCAACTTTCTCTAGAACCCAAGGAGGGCATTCAGTATTCACTCAGATTAAATTCATGGTTTGATCTGATTGGATGAAATGACATCACATTGTGGTTCCATGTGCACTCCATAATTTAAGGTTACAACAGATGTCTTGCAATAAGGCAACCTGATCTTTATAGGTCCTTCATTAAGGGTATTCTAGATGTCTTTCAGACCACGTCAATATCGTAACCCCACTACCCACTCTTAGGAAGGGGTATTAGCTCGGGTCAAAAATGGTGACAAACAATTTTAAGATAGAATTTTCATTCAGCCAAGGAGACAGCTCTACATGGACCTAGGAGGAACTAGGGGGTGTTGGATTTTGGTGTTTTCACCATTTTCCCTGTGTGTTCCCACAAGTTTCTTATGGTTCTTATTGTATTCTCAAATAGGTTCTCTCAAAGTTCCCCATGTGTTCCTCAAGATGTTCCCAATAGCACCACACTTCTATCCCATACCTTGCATAAACTATTAAGGTGTACCGAAGGGAATTGCCTCTACACTTTGTTTTAGCAAGTGTCCATTGTTTCCAAAAACACAAATGTGTGATGGGTCAATCAAAGTGTCTCAACTAATTAATACCACTAGCAAATAGGTAATAATAGGGTCATAAGGTGAGCTTGGTCCTCGAAAGTCATGAAAATGAGTTAGCCTAGTAGAACTACATGTGGGAAAAAAACACACTTCTCAATGAAACAAATGTAATTTTAAATTCTTGCCTCCGACATATGGTTTTCCTTGAGCAATATTTGACATCTAATCTCTTGAAAAAAGATCTCTTCTTGTCCAGGTGTGTGATGCTATTGGGAACATCATCTTGAGGAACACATTGGCAATAAAAAGAACTAGGTATAAGTATCCCCAGTTTATAATCCAGGTCTTAAGTATTAACCCAAGTTGAAAATGGTGACAAATAGTTTTTTTTAAAATATAAATTTCTATGTTGGAGGAGTGCCCAATGTACCAGAAAAATGGGTGATCATCCAATTAATGTGGCTCCTTTTTGTATAGTTTAATTTTAAATAGTGTGGGTGCACCCCTTCCCCCTTATAATTGATACAAAGATGAATAAGCTCCCCAATTATTGTCTCATTACTCTTGTACTACCAACTCTTGCAATCAAACCAAAGGAGTGAAAAACACACACATACACACACACACAAACCACACAGGGCACCTGGATCGTGGAGGTATCTAGTGAAACCCAAGGGAATTTTTCTTTTTCAAGAATAGTTAGTTGGGTGGGGCTTAATCATGATGCCATGCAAAGAAATTTCATAGTATATATGGGGTCACATAATATTCTTGGATATCCCTCCTAGAAAAGAGGACAGAACTTATGCTTATTACTGAAGATTGGGAGGGATCATTTTTCACTCACAATGGATAAATTCCATCCATCGTCATCCATTTGACTCCATTTTGGTGAATTGCTTGAAACATAAGGCACATTTTGTTCTTTGTACGAAAGCAACAACTACCCAAAACAAAAAACAAGTTGTTTCTTATCATGACATCTCAAAGTCTGCACCCAATCATGTATTCAAATGGACGAGCCCAAAAACCATAACAAAACACAAAGTAGTTTAAAAAATCATCAAATTTAAACAAATGTGAAACTAGTGAAATTAGTAATGTTTGATGTAGTGGTTCATATTTTTTTGTGTATCCTATTTCATCTTTGATCAAAACATATATGGACATGTCAAAGGCAAAATTTGTTGTCAAGGAAAGTAGCCCAAGGTTGTGAGCCTATATAGTGGAATTATAGATTAGGTGAGAACCTTATTTTGTGTGAATAATATAGAAAAAAGGCAGGGGAGGATGGGCCTTTAAACATATGCACATGCATTTGAGTCGAGAGATACTTCATCTTATGTGAGATACATTATCTAAGATATGGGTTCAAGTGCACGGGAATAATAATGAAGGAAAATTAATGGGACAAACCAAGATCCTTTTTGTAATTGGAATTGAAAACCCTATCAATGTTCACCATAAGTAACTTAGGTTGGGGGAGGACCTGATCAAATTAGGCAATGAGAAAAGGCTATGAATAAAGGGGTAAATTAACTAGTAAATACTAAACTGTTATTGGTTTCATGTGTCCTCTATTCTCTTGTTTTTTTTTTCCACCCACTTTTGTTCTCTTTCCCTTCAATGAGATGAAACATGAGTTCAACGAAAGCACCATATGCAACATTACATGATCTTCCCAAGTTTGAGAAGAGGAGTGATGTTGTGTCAGCTCCTTGGCTGAAGGATGATATTGCACCTTTCAATTGTGGTCGTGGTGCTAGCCCTGATTGTTACATACCTTCAAATTCACAAACTGCTCCATTTGCTACCTTCCACAATCAACCTCACCATCATGAGGTGATTGGAATCCCATCCCTCCTCCCTCCATATGGTTTTATGATTCATGCAATTACTTTCTAATTTTGCCTACATTTTAGTTCTATCATAATGTGTTTGAATGGTTAAAACATATCCAAGTGTGGAATCCTTGTTTTTGGGTTTGATTAACTAATTTTCAAGGTTTTTTCCAAGAATTTGGACATGGTCTTGAAATTTAATCCTTGAGGACCTTGTAGCCTCAGACAACAATGAATTTATTGACAATTGCTTCATTCATCATCCATAATTGTCGTAGTTGTTTCGCATACAATGAAGACATGAGCATCATCACAAGGATGTGAATTTGGAAACTTGCAATAGTTTGGAATGGGTTCCAATTTGAATTCCATCACAATAAAACCAATGACATATAAACAATGTGAATTTGACCATGCCGACATTGGAACCCTATTCAAATGTTATTGAGCTCATTATGTATCCATTAATTTAGTGGGCAGAAAATCATAAATCCACAAAGGTTCACCAACTCCATTTGCATTTATAAGAGGGAGCAATGTCAGCAAAAATGAATTATTTTGGTATTTCAAAGGTTATCAAGTTTTATATGTTTTAACTTTTTATTTTCCAATCTTTGATATGTTTTCTTGTTGCACATAGGGTTGTCAAAGTTAAACATTAGTTATGAGATCTTCAATTCTTGCATTTTTATTATAATCAATTATTGTTTGTTGATATGATTTTAGGGAAAATTCAAATTCAATGTAAGGATTCTTGGTTGTGATTACCTCTTATTAAACAAACATATTGAATGAACAAATTCATGTGGCTCTAAATATGGCAGTACAATGGACCAATGCCTGATGCACCATGGGAGAAAAATCAACAACCACCAATCCAATGTCGAGGCACAATGCTTGAATGTTCTAAGACCACACCTTATGGAACTTCTGAAGATTCCATACACATAAACCAAGCACGTCTTGTGGTGTGTAAAGTTATGTGAACATGTACATTGTTGTTCAATATTCTCAATTGCATTTCAATTATAGTAGTGTCTAAGGTTGTTGATTCAGCTGAGGGATGGTGAAATTCTAACTTTTGCTTCTTGTTAATTTTGCAATCCTTAAGGAGAATATGAATGGACACAATTCTCCTTAGGTTGAAAGCATTTTTTATCTTTTGACTATCAATGTGTACATCCCATGCTTGATTGTCACATGTTGTCAACTCATGTCTCATCAAACAATTTCTCAATCAAACTTCATTTCATGTAGATTTGATAGTATTATGTCATATAATGAACAAAAGCTTGTGAATTTCCAAATGGTAGATCACTCCACCATTGGCAGATGCACCCCCTTGGGACAAGGATCAACAATCATCAACACCTTGTAGAGGGGCAACCATTGAACATTCTCAATTGCCCTCGTCACAAACTGCACCATTCGCTACTTCTACAAACTTTGAAGAACAAAAGCAGGCATGTTTTATGTGTTTATCACTTAAAAGTAGTATCTAGTCCAATTTCAAATTAACTAGAAGACTTATATTCTTGCATTGTTGATATTAATTTAAATTAGTAATTCTATTGATGTTCATACATAAACTTGTTTGTGAAGTAAGGATATGCATTGCCATCAACTAATCCCCATCTTGGTATTTTTCATTTAATTCAGTATAATGGACCAATGCCTAATGCACCATGGGACAAGGATCAATGGCGTTTGATGCAAAATAGGGGTCCTGTTACACAATACAATAAGAGCACACCGTATGCAACTTCTGAAAACATGGAATATTCCAAGCAGGCATGCTTACATGACTTTGGAAGTTAAGTTAAATACAACATGTTCCATAGTTTTGAAAACTATGATAAAGTAATAACTATGAATCCTAATAATACTCATCAAAATTTAGTTTGTGGAAAAGCCTATTGCCAAAGGTGCAAAAGAAAATATATGAATTAAAAAAAAATAGAAATGCAGCTAATGATGTCATTAATACATGTGTCATCACGGTAAAAACAAGTAGGAAAATATCCCAATATTGAATGATACCATATGTCTAGCAATTGATTTCCATGTTAGTTTTCAAGTAATGAATTTAAATTTAAAGGCCAAACAAGCCATTGGCCAAAACCAACAAAGAGCCATTGTATGATGGATAACAGCCAATAAATCAAGTGGATGAAGCTCCATGGAACAAGGATCAACAATTGCCACCTTCAAGCAAAGGAAGTCATAATTACATCGAGCCTGTTATGTTTCCATCATCTCATACTGCTCCCTATGCTACATTTGATAATCAAATCACACCTGAGGTCCTATTTCCCTATTATTCATCACCTAATTCATCAACTTACAGTTATATGATGTTATTATAATCACATATTGATTTTTTTCATTCATAAACACATGCAAAGTGTTTGAAAATAGATCCATTCTAGTCTTTGATTATGTCAAGGAAGATTGAAAAATCAATTGATCCCTTCACACACATGTGCGCACACACACATATGGGTTTATTTAGGTTAGCAATTATCATCATTGTCAAAATTGTAGCAAACAAATTGATGGTTTGTGTAGCCAAACAAGACAAAGGTACATCAAGCACCTTGGGATCGTGATGAAGTGCACTACAATTGGGTAATTAATGTTAACACATCCTATATAATCCACTGTATTAATCTACATTTCCCTCATCAATTGTTGTGTCATCTGGTAACATTTAACTAGGCAATTATAATTTTTTGATGGCACTATAAGAAAGGGGTGATATGTTATAATTAAGTTTTAAATGATAACAATACCATTGTAATGTGGTTTCATTTCCAGGTACCACAAAGAAATCCCAATGGGATCTCCTTTAATCCAATTGTTGATCCACTTGCAATCAATCCGAAATAATCTTGTTTTTTAAAAAAAAATCCTAATTTAATTCCTACAAAAATTGGAATTGATCATGCTTTAAAATGGAGGTCTTCAGCTTGACAAAAGTCGAGGAATCTTAAACTTTCAAATGTGTCCGCATCACATTGAAAATTATTATTCAGCTTTGAGCACTTTGCTTTGGATAACAGAGTGTGCATATGCCATTCTGCTTGTTGTAACTAAAATATATCATTCTACCCTTCCATACTCATTTGCACATCTATGATGTGTCTTTAGGTTTATATGAACTTTCATAATGTTCTATCATGGAATGCCACCATTTCAACCTAAAGCCAATATTTAGTCATGTGAAAAAGACAATTGATATGCCAATTGTCTCCTTCATCAATCAATAAACTTAATGTCCAACATGTTTTTCTTATGGAATGACAATCAAACTTGTAGAGTAGAAAATTTGGACATTAATAATTTTTGCCTCAAGAATCCATTGTTGTCTAGTTGCAAAATTTCATGAAAAACATTGTATAAAATTTCTCATGTTATCAATGAACAAGTGTCTTTTCATCCCTCACTCTTACCTCTTTGGAATCATATGTCATGTTGATAAGTTTCTCAATGCAATATCATGAGAGGTTGGACCAAGTTTATCTTGATGGGAAACCAATTTTGACTTAGGTTTTGATGCAAAATTAACATTACTTTACTTATAGCTTTTATGTGCTTCTTCAATGCTCAAACACATGTCTTCTACTACATCATACATGAACACCAAACATTGTAATGAAAATATATCTGCTTTACCATGCTTAGATTAAAATGTCAACAACTTGTGAGAATGTAAGAATGAATGTCAATGGATCAAGTTGTTGAGGATGGTGACGGATTAAGGATCAAAGCCATGCCATCATGTTTATTTTATTTAAAATTTTAATTACACTTAAGATTACTTTGTCTATGATATATGATAACTCCTATTCCTTAACATTAAGAAAATTGCAACTAAACCTGCATAAGAAGGACATGAATGGAATACCTAACAAATGAATTATACTAAAAATAAAAGAAAGTATCAAATCATTTGCTTTCCTCTCACCAACTTTTAAAAGGTAGTGTAGGAGATAGAGCTGCAATGTCCATTCCTGATTCTACATGCACATTACAATTTTCAACATCTTCAATCAAATTTTGTTCTTGCCATGGCGAACAATGACCTACTAGGATGTCAAGAATGTTTGTGATGAACATTCTTGATAGTTTGATAGCATAGTTTCCTCAACCGCATGGTTCTCAATAGACAAAGAAATGGATCAATGAAATGCATCCAATCACTACATTCAGTGAACATCAACATGAACGCAACTATGTGAACATATCAATGTGCCATCAATGTGAAACTGAAGCTGCATGGTCTAAAAACATGTAAATAGCATAGCCATTTGACCTCAAAAAATTTCCACAGTGGACATGAATTCTGCAAAATGGTTGTCTAGTAGGTAGTTCAAAATGGTTGAACAAAAAAGCACTAGAAAAGAGCTGCGTCAAGCCAAGAACTGCCATGCTAGCAATGGTGAGCAGGAACCACTGCAGTCACTGCCATGATGTAGGAGCCTGGACTGCCAAGAAATCCTCATTAGTATATAGTTGCCCCTTTGTGTCAAGCCAAGAATTTGTCATGCTATAGATGGCTCTATATTGGCAAAAACCCTAAATACAACCGCATCCCTTCAAGTCCAGCCACTAATACAAACAATTGCAAAAAAATTGATTGTTTTGTGTGTACGTACAACCAAAGCTTTACTTGACTTACACTCAAATTTTCATCTTTCCCTCTTTGCACAGAATGTTGATATTGCATTTTCTTGCTCTAATGTTTTAGTTTTGGCCAGATTCAACATCCTTGGTGAGGACACAAACAGTCATCAACAAATATCCAAAGTGTACAGGCACTAGTCATTACCTATCAAAATACTTTATTTTTGTGCCCATTTTCCACTGCTATATGTAAGATAACTGTTAAATTTTCTAAAATGTAAGAAAATTTCTAATTTCTCATTCTCAAGAAGGGTTATTCCAAAAGAACAATCCCAAGGTATCCATTTATGGTGCAAATAAATTTTTTGATTGATTGATGGGAATTTTTTAGTTCATAACTAGCCACTCAAATCCACCAGATTTTCCTTCAAATGCTAAGCTTTGATTAGGCACACAACATGTCGACCATGTTGGGGGCCATACTATTTCATTGGATATGTTTACAAGGTTACCAATGTCATTTAGAGCTGCAGATATGTCATACAGGATCAAAATTTAGAAGTTCTGCAACTGCCTCCAAATCAGCCAGCCAAAGAGTTGTCTGATTTGTTAGACTCAAATCTGGTGAGCATAAGGTGACTACAAGAGTGGGTGCCATTCCATGCAGTTGGCAACCATTTTCATAAGCTCATGAAATTCACCATGTTCAGATTCAAGCCCACATTATAAATCCAAGATTAATGAAGATACACAACAAAAATTCAAATGCACAATTGACTTTTATCAATATGATGCAGCTGTTTTCATCTCCTCACTCAACCAAAAATTCTTGCCCTGCTCCACAGCATCCCCTAAACCAGTCCATCAAAATTGCACTAGAGTGGATTCTACATATATCAAATCTGCAATAGCAAAGCTTACAAACCGAATACAAAGGGAACTTAAGATTCTTCCTGATGTTATCAAAGCTCACAACCTCCCAACATGGGGCCAGAGTGAACCAACAGCCACCAACACAACACCCATTGGAAGTCCGTTATGACTCAGTTCTGGATGAACCCCAACTGAGTTGATGTGTTTCGGGGTATGGAGCCTACATACATTGCACAACGCAATCTTGCCCTGTTCTTGTTGAAAGGCACCAAGCCAAAGAAGAAAAACTCAAACGGAGGGAAACTCAAGAATATGACCGTCAGCATTGCAGTCAGATCACTACTGTGGAAATCCATCCAATACATAGCCCATCATCACCACACATGGCTGCAGAAAGAAAGAATGCCAGCTGAGGGATTGAAACACCCTTTGCTGGCTACTTATTTCCTTCTGTAGAAAAGTAAACCCTAAACCCCACTCTTTCAATCAAAAAACATATTACTAAAAAAATTTCAGATGTGTTTTAATGCCAAAACACCATCTCCAGATCCTAACAACAAATTTTCAATCATAAAACCTGACCTAATTTTTCCTTTGTATCTCCAAGTACCTTGGACAGCATAATTTCTTTGTGGGTCCATCACAACTTAAGCAAGGCACCTCTGCACTAGCAGATTCAAATTATGTTGGATTTTATTGTTGAGGAATGGCAAGTCACATGGCAGTTGTGTAACATAAAGCCCTTGGGGGGGGGGGGGGGGTTCCCAAAATAAGAGGCCTAGGATGTGGTGGTAGCCAAGTCTGGCCCCACATTTTGGGAATGTCTCCCTCCCTGGGGTGGGTGTTACTCATCATATGTCATGAAGTGAACCTTATTGTGAACACCTAAACACTCAAAAATCATGAGTTGTAAGAGGCAGAGGGTTCTTATGCCTACTCCTTAAGAGTGGGAGGGAAATTATGTCTACTTAACCTCTCCTAGGAGGGTTATTCATGGACATAAGGTGCCCTCCAAATACACTCAGAAATTTCTTTGGGCAATTTACAAGCCTATAACACCTTGTTGCCAAAGTATTCTTACGCTAGTAGATTCACACAGCATCCTTGGCCTCACATTCTGTATGGACATGAAGGTTCTCCATTGTTGACAATATACAATAGTAAGCTGGTTTGTCCAACCATGCAAGCAAACCACTCAGTGTAGTTGTTCTTGGACTTTGACACAAATGCACTCTCTTTTTTTGGGCATACATTTTAGCTGCCAACCAAGTCATGGCTGACTCCTAAACTCCTGAGATAGTCATTGACATAAAACTGGGCCTTGAAACAGGCCTTGATTCAATCAGATCAACAGTGACTGGAAAACTTGATGGAGGCTAGTTCCAGAGGTTGTGGGTGTCCAGAGGAACAATAGCACTTCACCTATGCACAAACACTGATCAGAGAACCCTCAAATGATGATGGATTTCAAATCCCTCCCCATAGACCATCATATGGATATGGGGTCCTGGCCTCCTGACTAATTGACTGACTGGCAATTTGATCACCTCTTCACAATTGATGGAATAAAGGAGGCTGCAGTTAAACCCTTGCAACATGTTTATCAAGAGTGCACAACTTACAGTTTACAGTGGTCCTTCAAGATTTGACGGGCCAAATCAAATGCACCACTCTTTTTGTAGATAAGATGCAAGTTATGAGCAGCCTCACGGCGCAAATCACAGTGGCCTGTAGAAGTAGTGCCTTCTTCTGCTTGCTCCAGCTCTCCTTCCCCAGGCATGAAAGCACTCTCATGAGGTAGCTTCACAACAGGTCTGTCCTTTTCTTTTTGGACCAGAACCTTTTCATAGTAGTTCACAGCTAATTGCACTAGCCCCACATGGTGAAATGCCCGTGCCAAGTTATAATTTGATTCCTGCATTGTAAACACTCATTAAAGAACATGTGATCCTCAACCATAACCACCATAATATCAGGAGTCACCCAATTAATGGTAGGCTCTTAAGCTGGTCTGAAGTGAAGTCAAATCCGATGTTGAAATTTAGGAGAAAATCTTTAACCCATCTGTCTCTAACTGTGTAGTGTCCAAGTCACATTTCTGACTTAAAGTTAGGTTGTGATTCTGGCATATGCCTATGTTAGGACACACTCACTGAATTTCATACAGTGTAACCTACTTGAGACCACAATGGTGCCCTCTCACATGATCCAGTAAGGAGATGCTTATGTTTTTTCCAAGACACTTCAGTATACTTCCTGATGTCACCTGATCTGGGCATGAGTGAAGAGCAGACACCGAGGAAATAAGAATCAACTTCATCAGCTGAGAGGCATGAAAGACTGCTTGCCTGACTATGCTTGCAGAGACGCTGGTAATTATTGAGAAATGCAAACCCTTGTAAGATGGTCTGATTGCGATTACTCAAGCGAAACCCAAGAGAGAGATTGATGAATGAAACACCTGCCAGGCCATCATCCCTATAAACAAAATTGTCTGGGGATAACCTCTTGACTGAAAATGAAGCCAAGCACGATTGAGCAAAAAAAACTGTGTAGGGACCATTGGTCCCAACAAAGCAACAGTCGATCAAAAAGATGTACCAATACAAAGATTGATGAAGGGATCATCTGGCTGAACTCGGAAAGCTTGCAAGTACTCCCGGAGTGCCCCTTGAGGCTGACTTATCATGGCAAACTGATGCCCTGAGATGACCATTGCAGCTGTGCAGTTGGGGAACTTTGTGCGCATCTGCAGCATGAACTTGTTGTGCTTTGGGACACGGGACTCTGACCTGCCAGTTCCAACAAAAGTTGCTCTGAGTCACACTTTGTCACCAACCACATAACACCTACTGAGACATCACATCATTTTGTACCAAAGACCACTCATGTCCAGACAAAGCCAATGGTTCATCCAGGGTTCAGGTTTTTTATCAACCAGAGTTTGAGAAATAAGTGTGGGCTGAATGGTTCCACTGAAGACCTTCAGTTCAACAGCTTGAGATGCACATTATCAAAGACAGAGAAAGTGAAGGACAGCAGAACCATTGAAGAATGATGTACCGAGAAACAACTTGATAGTAGCAATTCCACATACTGCAGCTGTATGGTCGCTGTTGTACCATGTATCGGACACAGTCATATCCATATTTTGCATCCCTTGTCTTGTATGCAATCTCTGACACCACAATCAACAACTCATTCTCAATCCTCACTCAAAAACAACATTGAAGCCATTGATAGATTAACAAGATAGGTGCCCAGATAGTCATATGAAATCTACACAACACATGTAGTTTTAGAACTCAGACAACAGGTTTTACAACTTCCTTGATGTCTTGAAATGCCAAAATATGAAGCAAAAATTAAGAGTTATGAGCATGCGCATCAAGCAGTCTCACACACGTGCTCCAAGGGCACGAAGTTCATCACATTTGGGCTTGCCGAGGTGACCTCCCACCCGCAGAGTATGGTGCATGATCTCCAGGGCTTCCCAGTATCTCTTCAGCATGGCCAATGTCTTGCAGACCTGGCAACCAAATAGTAATGTATCAGTTTGTGGTAGCTAGTCAGTGGACATATAGTAAATTGGTCCAGCTATTCTAGTTCTTCACAATCCAGAGACAAGTTTGAGTATAGTGAAACAGCAAACCAGTTCCTTTCAATTTACTGGTCTAGTAACTTGTTTCACATTGTTTCAGTTCAGGTAATCATAATTCATTTACATGAGAAGATGTCAAAGACAAGGTTCCAAGAAAATTCTGAGAGGTGGTGAATGCAGACCTGTAGCAAGAGTTGGAAATGTTCCTCATCCTTTAGCAGATCCGGCAAAGGTGGAACCTTCAATTCAACCTCCTGCCAGGCCATGAAGAACAGAAATTCAGATACTATTTGGAAGCTTCAAACTCCTCTCTTCCGTATGCTGGGCAACACAAAGCCTTTACTGCTAACTTTGGGGAAGTGCATAGAGTAGAGCTAAACACTTACAGGTGCTCCTTCATCTGAGTCTTCCTCACTTTCCCAGTCTAATCCAGCAGCCAGAGCTGCAGCTTTCTTCTCTTCCTTCTGAACTGCCATTTTCGCCAGCTTTTTTCTTGCCCTTGAAGCCTTTGCCCTTCCATCACCACCCACCAAAACTCAGACTTATAGGCCCCTCTATGAAAGGATTTATCACAGGGATATCCATGGCTTCAGCTTAAGGCAGATCTGCACAGATGCCTGAAACTGATAGAATTGTGAAGAACCTCTTTTTAAGCGAATGGATCTTGCATTATCATTCAATCTCTTCAATTTGACAATCAATGACTCTGAATAGCATCTGAGGGTCACTAGACAGAGGCTCTCAGAGAACCATGCATGGTCAGTTGTCAAATACACAAATGATTTCCAGGACCCACTTAGTCTGGTGCAATTGTACCAAACAGTCAAAATTTCATTGACTGCAATCATAAGTCTCAACATCAATTAGAGAAAAGAACTCCCAAGAACCTCTGCCAGGTGACTGACTGAAACAATACTTCAAGAATTTCTGGAACTAGCTTCAATTCCATTAACATAAATTTCACACTCAAAGGTTCACTAAAATGAAAAGTTGTGGTATATACAAGTGGACAACTTTCATGATACTCACATGTCTGTGCGAGACAACAATGGACGGAACCTATGGAACACTTGATCCACTTGGTTCTGTTCTAGCCATTGCACTCTGGCGGACAACACACTCTTGTGCAACTTCTTCTTGCCCTTCACCTGCTCCTTGAACCAAGCATCCCTCTGTTAAGCTCGCATGTACTACACGCATTGGCCCGAAGGACAAACTTCCCCTCTTATTCCCCATCCTTCAATGTAAGATGCTCATTTAAGAAGCAAGGGTATAGAAAAAAGAAAAGGGCAGGGAAGAGGGAAAGAACTAAAAGGCCACTAGAGTCCCAGGAGACATTTTGGATTTGTGCAACTTACAGAGGTAGATTTGTGCATCCCTCAACCTCCAACATCTACGTTTCTCTCTTCAAACTATCAGAAATGGAATATTATGTGGAAAAGGGTGAAATGTAGAATGACGTCACATACAAGCTATGAGCCAGAATTCTTTGCAAAAGAGTGGAGAGTCAGTCTTACCTTTTGATTTAGAGACTCCACATATAGAGATTCTTGAATGGCAGGTAATATAGTATCCACAAAATAGGTCAACCGATTCTGGGACAGGTATAATTGAGCTAACTTCATCAACACTTTCCCTTGCCGCCACCATGGCTGTTCCTTTCCCTGCATGTCCATAGATGTTCCTGTGCCCTCAAGTTGATCGAGAACTAATGCACACCCCAGCACAGGTGTTTAAACACAAAGGTGTCAACCTGACGTACAATAAATTTCAGTGTCTTATGTGTTCCATATAGGTCCATAGAGCAGAGACCATCATGGATAATCCAGACTTGTTCATACATGTAAGATATCACATGTTCTTTTGAACCAAAAGGATATCCTGACAAGGTATTGCATCTTTCTAACCAAAAGAATATCTTCACACGTACTGAGATTTAACTATGTACTTGATTTGAGTCAACCTGAGAAGATAGAGAGATGACCAGATAATAAGGTTAGAGAGATTTCACATCTGACAACATAACAGCAACAAATCTGCAAGCATGAAAAAGATGAAATGCACTCCTGATGAACAAAGAAATCAATATCTCGCATAAGAATCAAGAAATCTCCATTCTCACAATTAAGAAAAAGCAGAGCAAGGTTAAAACTTCTTCATGAAGCCACAAAACATCCAGAGAAGGAAAGTAATCAAAACCAAAAACTGAGGAGTGCTGTGAACAACAGTGATCATCATACACAGTTTTGAGACCTTTAACAGCAACATGTATAGTAATGAGTTTAGACTTTAGACCAGGGGATGAGAGAGGGAACATAATGCTGGTATGAGCATCAGACTCTAATGCTGGTACAAGCTAGAGATGTATTGGGGAAAGCAAGAACCTTATCAAGATATTCTGGCAGAATGGAAAATTTCTAAATAGCCTTACCTGGAGGTTCTACTAAAATGTAACAAAAAGTGTATCCAGGACTGCAGGTTCCCTTAAAAAGAGATACCTACACAACACTGGTAATGATCCCTACTGCAACATCTAGCTAAATAATTACAGGACAGTGCTTAGAGCATTCCACACCATGAGATTATTTAGATGTCTAACTTCACAGCTTATCTGAATGGTAAAAAACAAGATGACTAATAATGGATCAAAACATAATAGAATCAAACATAGATATAGGTATTATGTTGTATGAGGATAATCCTCCAACTGAGATCAGACCAAAGCCTTGCATCATACAGAAGTGCAAGTCAAGCATGAAAAAAGCTTTGTATAAATGTACTGCCCACTGTACAAGTCATATATGTATTGTGGACAGACAGTTATGAAGCTGACCTGATTCTGGAGGTGCAAGCAAGGCAATTGCCTCCTCAGATTGGTTCAAATCACAGAGAAGTGACACCAGTGTAAGGCGAGCTTCCACATTCTGAGGCATCTCATTAACCACTGTCCCCCACACACCCATCAGCATTCTGAAAATCAGCTAGACCCATGCATATCAGTGAGCAGAAACAAACCTAGCTTGGAGTATGGGCTGGGACAGGGAATGATTCAATATTGATACTAGGTACTCCTGGAATAGGGCCAAATCCTGTACAGTTCAACACACTAAGATCTGGCTCAATTTTTGGTCCTTGTTTGGCAATTATACATCGTTTGCAATGCTAAAAATAATGAATTTTAAGTTTCTGTCCCTTAAAACACCTTGTATTTGCAGGGCTAAGCTCCAAATCCTGATGTTTCTTTACACACTTCCACATATCTCTGTGGCTCTTAGTGAATATACTTTTTCACATATATCCTGCGACTCTCAGTGCATATACTGCTTTGACATGCATTCTTGGGTCTCAAATGCAAACACTGCATAAAGATGAGAGGGTCAGTAAAGAGGGGCAATCAAGAGGATTTGAAGAAATAGAGTGGGTGCCTGTATTACCTCTGTAGTACACACAAATTGCCTCAGCATTTTCCTTGATTGCTGTATAACATTGTGCCACCTTCAGCCACAATAACACCTGTCCTCCATTTGCACAAGAGAACCCCAAAGCATGTGATACCACTTTCAAATATCATATTGAGCTTAAGACCAGACCCATAGTTTATCTTTACATCAGATTGTGAGAACCACCCAAACCTCTAGTCCTTAACCTCACAACTCATGAAGTTGCTGTAAAGAGGATATCAAGCTTCATACCATGACAAAGGGAACACCAATGAAAAGAACGGGGTCATCCAAACCACTGAGAGAAGAAACACTTGCAGGACATACATTATCAAAGGCAGTGTTGCCATCCAGCATTTGATAGTAGCGAAGAGCATGCTTGTGCTCCCCAAGTGCCAGATAAGCATCACCCACTTCCAGCACCAAGTCTGCAAACTCATTCACATGCTCCTTGTGTAGAACCTCAAAGTTTCTCTGGTACAGTTGAGCCAAAAAAGTAACTTGATCAATTTTCCATATCAGGATTCCCCATGGATATGACCACCTACCAAGGATAAACTATACCAGGTGGATGTGTTTGGAGCAGTCAGTATATGGTTTGGAGAAGCATGTTATTAGTCCCTGGTACTTTGTTCTTTTGCAGCTTGAAAAATGACCAAAATGGGCAGCATACTCCTCAACCTCATGATTGGACTTCCCTTCAGCTTTAGACAACTATCTGCAAGATGTCCTGAAGTTTGCAGGCCACAGTCCAACCTAATTGGATGTTATCTCCTTTCAGGTCTCATGGACATTATTTGCCCAATCAAGGGGAAAGAGTTACCTCAGCATCTTCCAAGTTCCCCAGGTATGCTTGACAGATGCCAGATTTGACAGCAAGGTCCAAGGGGAGGCCTTGGTCGGTACAATAGAGATCACGTGCCCGATCAACTTGAGAAATTGCAGCTGCAAATGCACCATTCTCCATATGGAGCTCCGCAAGCAAGTTCACAGCTGTTAAGTCTGCCTCTGCAGGGTACTCATCAATCAACTTCTCCAGAACTTGAGTGGCCTGTTCAAACTGTCCATTCTTTTGCCGCATCTGACATCACACAACACCACCTTAGCAACACTATGCAAAGCTGTCAAGTACTACACCTACCAGGATAAATTTTCTCAGAGTAGAGATGACATCTAGAGAGAGGGTTGAGACCCAGAAGTGAAATCATATACCTTGGCAACCATTTTGCAAACTTCTACATCACTTGGGCGCAGTGCCAGAATCTGCTCAAAGCATTCTGTGGCCCTCTGAAAGTCATTCATTTCTGCATAGAGTGAGGCACAGTCCCACTTGGCATCTACATCTGTAGGATCTGCTTTCATTGCTTTATTCAGGCAGTAAATCACTTGACCTGAATTTCCTTGCTCCCTGGATCAGTCCATCACCACACATATCAATTCATGCAATGCTCAAGACAGTCAAGAAGGCATTGCAAGACATGACCTGTGAACAACACTTAAACAGAGAACCAAGTCAACAACAGAAGGTGCACAGAAATGGAAGACTACATTGACCAGGAAGCCAGTCGTTTCCAAAGCACGATATCCTTGGGAGTGAGATGGGCAGCAATCATATAGAAGTTGAGAGCCTTCTCACGATCACCCTTTGCATCATACAAGAGGCCCAGAGTGTGGTATGAATCAGCTACATTTGGTGCTAATCGAACAACCTCCTTCAATAGCTCGACTGCCTGGCCATCACCATAAAAGTCAGTGACTGAAACAGCAATGAAATCAATAGCACAAAACTCAAATCTGATACGGAGGAAAATATTGAAATACTTTCACAAAACAACTTGCAAAATGACTTCAAGGTAAGTGGCACCTCATCAAAGCGCCCAGTGGCGTAAAAAAGATTGGCTTCCCCAAGTTTTCTTGTGACTTCTGGACTTAGTCGTGATGCTCCAGGAACATTTTTCTTTCTGCCTCTCTTTTTCGGCTGCCATACACAAAGCATAGCCAATTATAGCCAATTTCCAAACAGTAACTCCTGGGTGCTGTCATCACCCCCCCCCCCCCCCCCCCCCCCCCCCCCCGCAGGCCTAGGGTTTACACACCTCTTTGCGGCGTCGCCGTCTTGGCCCAAATCCTGCAGAATCCCAGATTTCATCCACACTTGCACCAAATATATCTTGCTGCTTGGCTTTCTTCGCTTGTACACTCTCCACACTAGGTAACAAAGAAATACAAGGAGCAAAGTTTTAATGACCAGACCAAGGATTCAATTGTTGATGCAGAACTGCAGTCAATTGGACTGCTTGACTGAAATGCTCAAAAGACATCATACATAGTCTCTTATGTGTTGTACCTTGAGAAAAATTATCAAAGGCATGGTTACTCCGATGCAATTCTTTAGGGGATCATGTGGGGGAATCTGTCAATCTTTTATCTGTTTTTATAGATGAGAATGCTGAATTCTTTTTTTTCTTGTAGATAAAAACAAGGACTTCCTCAAGGAAAAGTGCCTGGCCTAATCACAGGTCCTTGCTTCACACATTTGACAATCGCTAACATTCTAGGGCAACGACGGAAGTGTTTGTCCAAGAAGTGTAAACCTAGAAAATTCAACAATTTTCAAGAGGAAAAAGAAAAGGAAGCGGGGAGCGGGGCTTATTAGGTACTTACTCTCTTCTTGAAGCCAAAGTTTTCCGCTTACGTGCAGCAAGAGCCTCATATTCAAGGCGCTGGAATTGTTCATATGGCAGCTTTCCAGTCTCATCCTCCTCAGCAAACCTCAAGGGATCCATCTCCCCCTCAAACCGGAGCTCATACTCATCATCTTCATCTCCCTCCGCTGCTGCTTCTTCTTCTCCCTCCATCTCTCCTCCATGCTGCTGATGCTGCCCTTCTTCTTCTTCTTCTTCTTCTTCTTCTTCCTCTACCTCTGCCGCCTCCTGCACCTCTTCTTCTTCTTCTTCCTCTTCGTCTTCATCTTCTTCCTCTCTCCCACTGTCTCCTCTACCCTCTCTCAAACTCCCATGTAGCTCCGCCATTTCTTTTACATTCAAATCTCTCTCTGTCCGCTTCCTTGCTCTCAACGCTCGCCCTCCCAACTCTTGCATGCGAGTGAGTTCTTTACAATTTTTTTCTTTCCTCCCGTGTTCTTGCGGGTATCAGAAATGGGCACCGAATTTCCGCCGGTCATGAGGCCGGTTGTTTAATCTCATACCCAGACAACCAGAGGACCTTTCCCCCCATTCTGATTTACAACCGCCATCCTCAAACTAGTTGTGTTTGCCCCCATACATACATGGTAAAACCTAAAATCATACATGCATGTCTACTGGTATCTTAGGCCAATAATAAATTTTTATGACATAAAAGGCAACAACAATGCAAACAAATTAATCAATTAAAAATTAATTTTATTATGATTTTTGTTATTAAATCTTCATCAAAGCCTTATTGAAGTTTTTAAAATAACATCAAATTAATTTTAAAAATTTATATCTCAAAAATGAATTTTATGTTCAATTTTTAATTAAAAAATTGATATGTTTTATTTTAATCAATGCTTGCATAATTTTTCAAATCAGTTTTTTAAGAATCTCATTTTAATAAGATTTAAAAGAATTGAAGCTAATTGTTTGTATGTATATCAAACAAATTTCATTTAAAAATTTAGTCGCATGAATTGTTTTTTCTGTTTTATAGTGATATGAAACCTCATGATACAAAAAGGCAAGTGACAACCTAAAAAAAAGAAAATGATATAGAGGCATGATTAA
>Ga0209611_10002972_pt1 | contig 29677 bp, 27 predicted proteins | sample S1TSphgellanicum_3_FD_187693 | JGI IMG/M metagenome (GOLD analysis project Ga0209611, IMG submission 187693) | Host-associated microbial communities from peat moss isolated from Minnesota, USA - S1T2_Fc - Sphagnum magellanicum MG (SPAdes) (version 2) | ecosystem: Host-associated > Plants > Peat...
CCATGGACATCCATATCCATAGACTTCATTGTGGACCTTCCAAAGTCCAAATCTTTTGATTCAGTTTTTGTTGTGGTGGACCGCTTGACAAAGATGGCACACTTCGTGCCTTGCAACAAGACTATCATAGGTAAAGCAATGGCACGACTTTTCTTGGAGAATGTGTACAAATATCATGGACTTCCCGACGACATCATCTCTGATTGTGGTACGCAATTCACGTCCAAGTTCTGGCAATCCTTGTTCAAAATCTTACAAGTGAAGATCAATTTATCATCGGCGTATCATCCTTAGACAGATGGACAAACCGAACGAGTGAATCAAGCATTGGAGCAGTATTTAAGGTGCTTCATCAACTACCATCAAGACGATTGGATGGATCTACTTCTAGTCGCAGAGTTTGCCTACAACAATACATTTCAGGAGTCCATCCACCAAACTCCATTCTTTGCAAACTATGGACATCATCCACGATTTGATTATTTGAACTTGAGTTTGGCAAAGAATCCGGTTGCGCAAGATCTGGTCACTAGACTTTTGGAAATCCACAAAGACATGAAGGCAAGACTTGTAGAAGCTCAAGAGCGGCAGAAGAGAAATGCAGACAAATCTCGAAAGCAAAATCCAAACATCTCAGTTGGAGATAAAGTCTAGCTTTTACGTCGCAATTTGAAGATTCGCCGACCAAGCGACAAACTTGACTATCGTCGTCTTGGACCTTTTCGCGTGAGTAAGCAGGTCAACCAGGTAACATACAGGTTAGACCTGCCATCATCTATGAAAATTCATCCAGTGTTTCATGTTTCCTTGCTTGAACCGTATAGAGAATCGACTATTCCAGGACGATTGCTAGCACCTTCGCCACCAATCGAGATCAACGGAGAAGAAGAATTTGAAGTTTCTAAGATCATCGACTCCCGCATCAATCAAAGGATATTAGAATATCTTGTACATTGGCAGGGCTATGAAGTAAGCGAGCGAACTTGGGAACCGGCTGGTAATCTTGCTAACGCTCCCAAAATGATCAAAAAATTTCATCGTCAATACCCGACAAAACCGAATGCCAAAGATATTTGAATCCAACACGTCTGGATTAACACCAGCACCAAATCAAGCTGTAACCATGAACTTCTTGTAATAGATTTTTGTTTCTGTTTTTGATAAGATAAATAGAACAATTCATGGGAACTTGTTGCTTGAAGGGGGGGGTGATGTCACGGACGTGACGGTGATGGACAATGACGGTGCGAACTTTTCCCAACTAGGAGGCAGTGTGGACTTTTCCTAACTGGGAGACGGTGTGGACTTCTCCCTAAATGTCGCAGACGTGACAATAATGGTGATGGTGCGGACTTTTCCAAACTTGGAGGCGATGTCAACATTCCAACTTTAGAGTTTCCTAGTAGCGTGCTAACAATATGAATAGAGAGCCTTGAAACATTGTCCTTCACTCTTGTCAACACCAGTTGTACTTGTTCTTCTAGCTTTTTCGCTTCGAGTGTTACTAGTTCTAGTTTTGGAGCTTAGAGTGTTATTCCGAGTCTTGTGTGAGTTGCCGTTCGCAACAATTAATAACCATTAATGGAATAACCATTAGTAGCCATTAATAGAATAACCACTAATAGTCATTAATGGAATAGCCACCAATAGCCATTACTAGAATAGCCATTAGTAGCCATTAATAGAATAGCCACAATAGCCATTAATAGAATAACCATTAAAAGTCATTAATAGAATAATCACCAATAACCATTAATAGAATAATCATTAGTAGCCATTAATAAAATAGCCACTAATAGCCATTAATAACACAATGGCCACCAATAGAATGGCCACTAATAGCCATTAATAGAATAGACACCAATAACCATTAATATAATAACCATTAATAGCCACTAATAATCACCAATAAAATAACCATTAATAGCACCAATAGAATAGGTACTAATAACCATTAATAACCACCAATAGCCTTAATAAAAGAATAACCATAACCATATATTAGAATTGTTTAGGATTGGTAAAAATAATCTAGGGTGAAATAATTTATAATAAACAAAATTAACTTAAGGTGAAATAACCTATAATAACTTATAATTGTCAATAATAACATAAGGTGAAATAACCTTCAATAGCTAAAAGTAACCAATAATAGCTTCACATAATCAAAAATAGCTTAAGATGAAATAATTTATAATAGTAGTAAATAACATAAAATAGCTTAAAAAAATTACAATAGCCAAAAATAGCCAAAAATAATTAAAAATAACCATAAATAATTATAAATAATATAGGGTGAAATAATTTAAATTAATGAAAAATAGTCATATAATAATTAAAAGTAATTTAACATAGGTAGTATTATTATATTAACAAAAAACTTATTTATTTATTAAAAAGAAAATTTTCAAAAGAATGGTCATTGAAATGTTATTGACTAATGATATTCAACTTTTTTTTTTGTTCAAATGATTTTACATTTTAAAAAGGAAATAAATGTAATTATGTACATTATTGAATTTTTAAAAAAAAGTAAATTCGAATCATTTCATTTCAACAAATCCTCAATAAGATATGAATTTTGGAAGTTTATGTTTTTGTAATGTTGAAATGAAGTATTTGATAAATAAAATGTAATGTAACATATTATCACAATAAGTGGGATGGCTTGATGGTAGGGGTGTTTGCCTACATTTGAAAGGTCAAAGGATCAAACCCCATACGTGGTGTTGTGTGTGGTTAATGATGGTAAGTTGATTGAATATTTTTGTATTTAGTTCCTTAAAGTAGGTGACTAGGTTGATTATGTGATTTACTTACATAGGTTAAGTTTTTAACCTAGCCTAGGTAAATGACATGTGTTAATAAATCATAAGTTGAAAATCATGAAATTATTAATGATATTATATATTAAATAATTTAATTTTAATTGATTTTCTATGCTGGCTACTTAATGAATTAGCAAGTGAATGGCTTATTAAATTTGTATTGCATTTGAAAATAACCTTGTTTCATCATGTATTAGAGAAACAATTCATTGTTCATAGCAACTAGTCCCCATTCATTAGAAGGTTAACCAATTTCACCAAGTAAAAATGTCCAAATTCATTCAAAATCTAGTGAAACCTAAAGTGAACTAAAACGCATTTTGATGTAGTGCCAGTGTTACCAACTTATGTCCCCCTATTTTAGTGACCTTTAAGATAATTTCATGTACAAGATGACAAAGAATCAATGAATAAGAAAGCAAAAAAAAAAAAAAAACTATGAACATGGTTACTCCCCAATTGCAAATATCAATATAATTATGTGATTTAGTTCCCATTTGCTGAAATGATGAAGGATAGAGACGATGAACTGTAGCATATGAAATTATCTATTTATTTGACAATTTGAAAAACATCCAACAAACTATTTTGAAGATGATTTTACTAATGAAACACATTAAAGTTTTTTCACATAGCTCTTGTGAAAGTCTTGTCCATATGTTCTAGGCTATGTGAATTTAGGAGTTTATTACAAATTTAGTGAGATGTTGAATATTGGATATTGTGTTGTTAAACCTTTTCTTTTTATGTCCTTTGGAGTTCCTAGCACATTGATCCAACAACAACCACTTGCCTCCAAATTTTTTTTTGTTTCAAACCTTGTCTTCTATTCAAAAAATAATAAGTGTTTTTTAAATTCAAACTTTCATGTTTTCTATACTTGTTTAGTATTTCCCTTTTTCTATTTTGAGTCCTTGAAATATTTTTGTGTGTGATATGTTTGCAAGTCATATGTTTCTATTTAGTGGTTGCACCCTTTTTTTCTTTAAAGGGTTCGCTCAGGGTTTGAAATTTAGTGGAAAGGCTTAGTGAAAGATGAATTTAGCTAGGTTGGGTTTGAGATATCAAATGCATACTTTAAAACATAATCTTTATTGGTCCTGAAGTTTATTGCTCAAGCCAAGCTACTTGGATATATATAGCTCTTTCATAACCAACTTTGTGATAAACATTAGGATTATTGTCTCCAACTAAAGCTATTACATTGCATGCTTTATAACCAAATTTTATTTGAAAACAATTTAATCTCTATAGTCATTTGACTAATATCTTTAACCATGTGTTGCAAACTAAAGTTGCTTTAACATATGTTTTCTAGTTGGAAACACTATTGCATTGCAAACACAATAGCCATTCATTCAAAAATCAAAATCTCAACAACAATAAATCGCAAGACAAATGTGAGAGATGGCACTTCAATTCAGAATTACACGACACAAACTTAAAGACCTGGGTTCCTGACTTCAACATTTGATATTATGGTTTAGGCAAGGGGATCATCACTACATACCAGGCACACACATGAATGCAACAACACTTATCACAAATATGCTCCTTACAGGATCACAACATTAGAGCATCACATGATTTCTTCATGTGCCAAACCATGGTGACAAATGTGGAGGATCCAGCATGCCATGATTTACTTAAAGTTCATGTCCAATATCACCTGGTAGAATCAGAAGTGTGAATCCCCACCACTCAGCAACAACAATTTCAAAGATCAAATTACTTGAAAAAGGGTGTGCCCTCAGTTTAGTTTAGTGCCTCTTCCAGTGAAGAGCCTTCATTACAGCTCTTGAATACCTTAGAAAGCAAGCAAAAGGGTGCACTTGTCAACAAGCTCCTGAACTAGCAGATAAAACTCACTGATAGAATTGGGTTGCTGGTGAAGTTGAGTGACTGAAGGCTTCGTGCCTGGTTATTTGTTTTTTCACACAATTTTGAGAACCGTGATTATATATCAACACGGTTTTGATATACAACAGTGGTTCTCAAAACAGTAGAGAAAACATTTAAATGAATAAACTGCCTCTGAAACTGCCAGTCCTGAACTGGTTCTCTCATGAAACCGATGGATCGATGAGGAGTTTGGAGATAACCTGACCTGATGGTTCTTTGAATCTGATTCTTTTTTCAAAACAGGGAACAGACGGTTCTCTGAAACTGAAATATTCAAACAAAGGTTATGAACAAAATCAAATACCCATCCAACAATGGTATTAGACAGGGGGGAGCTGCTAATGGATGGATAGACAGGTACAAGCACCAGCAGCTGAGCTGAGTGTGAAAACAACACAGCCTCCTGTTTGTTATCTCTGGGTTTGAGAACAACATTATTGTGATATTACAAGAAAGGGTCAGGTGAAAAGTGCAAAGTTGGGTGGCCAAGTTTGAAAAAGAACAGCATTGGGTCCAGCTAAAGTGCAAATGAGCTACACTTTTCTAGCACACTCAGCAACGACTCATGTGTCTTTCTTTTCTGGCTTTTAGGTTAAATGATGTGATCTCATCTTGTAGGCTGAAAAGCTCATCTCTTCTGTCATGTGCTGGTCTACGACTTTCTAATGCCCAGTCATTCAACTCCTTATTGATAATTGAGCTAAGACTTAGGCCCTTTTCTTTCTGTTATCATCCCCCCCATTTCCTCCTGTCAAATTTGTGTTTCTCTTGCCAATGAAGTTTTTGCCAGGATTGCCTACATCAATTTACCCACTCAAGATTGGCCTCCTAATCTAGTCCTCACCACCTAATTATCAGGTTAACCCAAGAACCCAACTTTATTGGTTGAACTCAGCTAGGTTAAGCACAGTGATCTTGTCCATCCCAAGAGAAAAAAACCTCCATCTTAAAAGGGTGACTTTAGCCAGTAGTGAGTGACCCAGCCTTTTTTTGCTGGCTCTTTATAGCCAAAAAGTTATATTCAAAATTAGAATTGCTAAAATCAAGTGGTTTAAAAGATTTTCAATAGCCAGAATTTGACCAAACTTTAAGGACAATCACCAGATTTCAAAACATGCTTCAAGTAGTTAGCAAAAAATATAGAAGGGTTTTTTTATAAAAATCACTTCCATATTTAGCTTGTAGCCAAATTTGGCTAAGTCTTTTTGTGGATCATTGCCACTTTGGCTACAGCACCAAATTGACAACACTGGACTGAACTGCTCAGTTGAAAAAATTCAATTGAAAATGTGGATCATTAACTAGCTTACGAATTAACTTTGTGCAAAATGATCAATTGCATGTGAGCAATGCTAGCCTAGTTCACACTTCAAAGACTTGTATCATGAATTTACCCATTTCAAGAATTTCCAGAAACCCTTGTTTTTTGTATTCAATAAGTTGAAAAAGAAGTGTGCAAGTATTCGATGCTGTTGCCTCAAAACTCAAAACCCCCAACAAAGAAACCAAACCAAACCAAACTTAACTTCCTTTCTTATTAATTGCTTTTGTGGACACCCTCATCAGAACATGTACTTAATAACTCTAGTTTTTAAACTTCGGGGGGACTTTTATCCTTCACCTTATCTGAAACTCCATTCAACTACAGTACTCACACACCCCCCCTCCCTTTCCTTCAAGTTGAGCTTATCCAAACTTGACTGAGTTGCAGTAGGAATTATGACATACATTCGTACATCTGCGTTTAGGGTTTGGGGAAGAATGGGGAGTAAGTTAGGCTAGACTCTAGAGCCCTACTGACCCACTTGAGAAAACAGATGATGTTGTGTGGTTGTTCACTTGCTACGAAATATGATCACAATAATGAAAGATAACATAAAGAGAGAGAAAGTGCTAATGCACACCAAAAAAAGGATGGATGAACATCTCCACCCACAGCAGTAAAGTAAAATGTCTGTACCATATAATTTGGATGAAGTATCAGAGTCAACTAGTTTGAAGCTCACCTTGGGCCTGCAAAGATGTACTAGATACAGAGCCCTCCAAGAGGACCCAGTTGAAAGGAAATGACTGTTTTGATTGGTCAATGATAATGATTGGCCTCAGTGATGAGATTTAAATATTGAAGTATAGGGATGGCTTTGGTGCATGTTGTGAATAATTGATTAATTAATTTTGAATATTCTATTTAAAATATATATTCTCATAATATTTCAAAAGATTTTTCATTTACTTCCCAAAAAAATTTCTTTGAAAAAAAATTAAAATTGAAAATTTCAGCATTTCTGAATATATATAGTTTGTGTGGAAGCCACCAAGGTACTATGGTAATCTCTTATTTGAGCATATTCACCCATATCCCTCATTTGGGCCTCCATCAAAGAGCAAATCTTCTCACACCCAATGTGTGGTTCTTTACATCCAAATTACCTATAGTTTAGAGGCTGTATACCTTGTTGTGGGTGGAGCTCCAAACCCTATTTTTCTTTGAGTTTTTAGGTGAAAGGTAAGCTACCTAAAGAGTGGATTGAAAGTATCCCCATAAAATCTCAATAGGTAAGCATATCTCCCCCGTACTAGTTGATCAGACATCATGCATGTACATTTTGAAGATGAATGATAACATACACCCCCCTTTGTAACATTCTTTGTATTGGGATGTTACCCAATACATTTTGGAGCAAAGTATTATTCCGAGTCTTTTCTTTTGGGAAATGATAGCATGTTAGGAGCATTCAAAGTGAGAAACACTCTGAACCCTCTTTAAAAGCATGTCCAAAACACCACCATGTTCAGACATAGTACACATACAGCTGCCAAAAGTTGGTCAATGTTGGTCGTGCGAGGTTTTCTAGTGGTCGCCACCAAGCTTATAAAGTAGTACTGCAAACGACCATGGTTGAGGTTTTCTAGTGGTCGACAACAAGCTTATAAAATAGTTCTGCAAACAACGATGGTTTAGGGTTAACGACAACATTGGAGCGATAATCCCCATTGAGGAGGCTCCAGACTTTGTCTAAAGACAAAAAGAAAGTGGCAAAGAAAATGATCTAAAGTGTTGTTCCACAACTTCTCCTTCTCAAACCACAAAAAATCTCCATTAATTTTTATTTATTTTTTTCCTTCATTTTCTCAAGCAAAAAATTCCCCCCAAAAAAAAAGAAAAAACATTATAGAGAAAAATAAGCAAGTAGGTCTCCTTACATTTCATCTGCCAACAAATTTGAATAGGGAAGTGCCACCACCACACCTGAATTTGGACACTCTGAGAACAATGGGCCAACATTTTCAACATGCAGTTTTGAAAAGAACCTTATGTTGATGAAGGTGTACTTGATGATAAGAAAGGGGGGGGGGGAGTTCAGAGTAAATTGGGTATCTGATCCATGATCCTGGAACCCTAAATATGACCTAATGGAGGTCTGGACTCTGGAGTCTACCATAATAGAGCCAAAACCATTACATGTCCTAGTACTGTACTATTGATGGAGTGTTATTTTCAGATCCACAGCTTTGTGTCAGAAGTGGATAATGAGAGCATCTATTACTGAGAACTGGGTCAAGACTCAAAAAGTGTGGTGTTGCTTGATGACTTCTCTTTACTTCTCTATTCCCCAAAAAATAAAAAATAAAAATCTAGGCCAATAAAAATTATGTTTGGCCATGGAGAGGGGTGGTGGTGGTTCTTCTTCTTCTTCTTCTTCTTGTGGTAGGCTCAATGTACCTTGTGACAAGGTGAATGAATGTACCCAAACCCCTAATTTTCAAAAAAAGTCAAGTTTCTTTGGTAGAAAACTTAAGATTATCAAAGGTTTATATCCTAATGGTTTAGCAACTACTTTCTTTCATTTAGCAGCAAATGGGTGGGTGTCTAGTGGGTAGATTGTTTGTAAACATTGGATAAATGTATTTGGTTATGCCATGACCTTATAAGTTATAACCATTTATAACTTGCAATCCAATGGGTTCATGAAATATCAATCGACCGCATCTTATCTTATGCATGCATTGGGTGGGGGGATGGTTGGTAAACATAAAATAAATGTTTCCATTTTACTGTAATACCTTTGTGAGTAATTAAAGTTTTTTCAATAAATGTCATTTTCTTCAAACTCAACTGGTTGCAATGTCCCAAAGGTTTGAAAATTTGTTTGACATTTTATTTCCCACCTCAATTGTATGAATTTCAGAATAAATTTATATTGTCCAAGTGAAAAAATGATAAATATAGTCCAGAAGATGCCAGCATGGTAAAGGTACTACAGTATGTAATAATATACTCAATAGTGTGGCCCATGTAATTGCTTTGAAATGTGAAAAAGAAAAAGAAAAAGAAGAATACACACATATATATAATGACAAAAGTAATTCAAAATTCAATATCCCCCACACCTTAAGTCTAAAATTTACCTTCAAGAAATCCACTCATCAAGGGCTTTCCAATATCAAGTACTTTTACATGCACCTGGGCTTGTCAAATGCTATTGGGGTCAATACCTTGTTGACTTTTAAAATTGTAATGGAATGCAATCTAAGGTGCACTCCCTAGCTTTATGCATTTGAAAGTTTGAAAGGCATGCAAGAATTTCAAAATGAAAATAAAATGAAAATGTTAGCGAATGTTCACGGAAAAATTAAACCTACACAAACCAAACAACAATTTGATTAACACAATTTGAAACCAAGTGTTGTTAATATTTAGTTCTAGAAAATTCAAACTCTCACATTGCTTGTGTGTGAGGAAGCATCAATTTTTTATTTATATTAAAATGGTCAAAACTCTCAATGGAAAATGTTAGTCACTTTCAATATTTACGTTTCAAAAGTTTTCCAATGGTATATTGAAGGCCCAATTTCAAGCACTTTTGCCACTTGCACTTTTGTTCCAAATTTTCAAAAAAATTGTGAAAATATAACTCCCAAATGACAAGTTTTTTTCAATATTTAATAATTATTGGATTGTAGGTCTAAACATTCCACAACCACCTTAATGCACCCTTACTCATTGAAGGTTTTCCAATAGTACCAATGCATGATAGGGGTGCCATGGTTTGCGAAATTTCAACATGACAAACAAAACAAACAAATAACTTTCTTAAATAGATAGACTTATGTTGTAAAGGTTCATACTTGCAACACAATGGGTTTTTAAAATGTCAATCAACACCTCTTTATTTCATGTATACTAATGTGGCCTATGTTGACGGCCCAAGTTTGAACTCATTACCGTTACCCAACTAATTTCTCCTTCCAAAACCAATATTTCTAAATTATTTGAATTTTTAATTACAAATATTAATCAAAATTCAATATCCTTGACATGTTAAATTTTAAAATTACAAAATCACCTCCATAAAATCCTATCCATTGAGGAATTTTCAATAGTTTTGAAAGCATGTTGCAATTTCCCCAAATATTCCATTTTTTATTTTATCAAATTTTTAATGACAATATTGTTCAATGTTCAATAGATCTTGCATTGTATGTCTCAACTAGTGTTGGTAGGTTAATGTTCAAGTTTTAGGTTAGGTTTTGAGGTATCCAAATTGAAGGTTGAAAATTTTGAGGAAATCCAATTTGAATCTAAACCTTGAAATTGCTTCTTTTGGAAACTAGAACTAAAACTTGAATGCGAACAATCGTCCTTGTAAAATAGGTTTAGCCTCTTTGAAGGTAGAAGCACTAAGGTTTTTTAAAAGCGTATCCCCTTATCTTTTTAAAAGTGCATTTTCTTTTGGGCATCAATATCCCACTCCTCATGAATGTGGGTACATATTTATGTAGGTTATTAATTCTTGTTTATTATGATATAAATGGAACTGAATTGATTTAAAACCCAAATCGAATTCAAAAATCTTGGAAAGTTTATGGAATTAGAGGGTTTGTAAATCTAAAAATCATCCCTCAAGCCCACACCAAAGGTTCTATGAAAGAAAAATAAAACTAAAGACCAAAATTGCAGGTTCCTTTAAAAATAAAAAACCAAACAATATTAGTCTAAACACTACAAAACCACCTTGTGCACCTCTAATCATTATGGGCTTTTCAATGGTACCAAAAGCAATATGGGGGAGGGGGGGAGAGAGGTGTTGTGGTTGGGGAAATCTTGACATGACAAACAAACAAACTACTTCCTTGATAGATAGATGAAAGAATGAAGAACACCCTATTAATTATTTTCCTCCTTATTATTGCTGACAACCAATGTTGCCAACTAATATAATTGGATGCCTTTGTTTCCATGTGTTGATACATCCCATTTTGGGAATGTAAATAGTTTAGTTTTTTCTCTTTTGGTTCATCCAAATTATGAGTCCTAACAGAGGAGGGATGGGGAGGGCACTCAAAAGTCAAAACCTAGTCTTAAGTACTTAATGCAAAACTTATTTCTAAATGTTCAAAGTCTTATTATGACTTTTGCAATGGTTTTTTTCCATTTGTGAAAAGAAAAGAAAAGAAAAGAAAAATATTGTCGTGATTAAAGGCAAGAATCACATCAATGCATGTTTTCCATGTTCAAGTTTATAATATTTTTTCCACGATTTGGGATTTTAACCTTAGTTTTTCCCAACTTAATCCAAGTCCAAGGGCTCTAAGATTTTAGATGAAATGACCTCTTTTTATCACTTCAACTTCATAAATCAAAATAAAAACCTATATAGCACATTCAATCAGATATCCATCACATACATGTATGTGATGGATATCAAAGGGCTCTAAGATGTTAGATGAAATGACCTCTTTTTATCATTTCAACTTCATAAACCCAAAAAGAAAACCCTACAAAACACACTGAATCAAATATCCATCACATACATGTATTGCACACTTAGATTCATAATGAACTAGAATCTTGTAAGAATAATTAATCCTTGACATAGTACTTATGGTTCTCCATGGATTTTTCATCAAAATGGCAGATTCTTGAACTTCCCACAATCCCATGTTCTTATAGTTTTTATTAAAATACTAAATGGATGCAAACCCATTATAATTTAACCCTTGTGGAAACCTTTTGAATTCCACATCAGTTAGTTGAACATATTTTTCCTTGCAATTGTCTTAATTAGTGGTTTGGACCTTTTCTCGAGGGCTACTTTATTTTTTACTCTTTAAATATTCATAACTCGTCTTGGGCATATGAACCTACAATGGTAGCCCAAGTTGAGATATTTTTAATGAAAATAAAATATTTCAATCCAAGAGTGTTTTTTTTTAGTTTTAAATATTATTAACTATAAAGGTTAAAGAATAATTATGAGCATTTGAATATTTGTATTTTTATTTAGTCTTGTGATAAAAAAAATTGAATTATAACTTATATCCAACAAAGAGTATATGGGACTTTACATTTTTACAAAACTACATGAAATAAAAATGTAAAGTCCCATATATTCTTTGTTGGATATAAGTTATAATACAACTTGTTCTATCATAGGACTATATACAAATACATTATAAAAACATTTATTGACTTGTGGGTGCTAGATATGGTCTTCATCATTTGATATGGGATTTGATATTGAAATGTGTTTCATACCCCCTCTTTGACACACACAATGGGAAAAATTAATACATAATGACCCCTTCATGAATATATAAGAGTCCCGATTCCCAAAGTGGGGAATACTTGCTGGGGTTTTTAAGAATGCTTCCTATTCATTTTTGCACATTTCTCATTTTCGATGAAATATTCGTTCTTATTAATTCATTCAATGTTGTTGGTATATTCCTAAATGCATTGTGTTTCAAGCTAGAGTTTTATGAATTTTACATTTCCTTTTGAACATTTTAAGCAACATGTGTTAAGAAGTCCATGTACAATTATTTCATTGTCATGGCCCTCATGTTTTTTGCAATTAAGTCTTACCTTACGCTAATGGAAACATCCCTAAATTTCCAACTTGTCTTTGGAAAATGCAAATTGGTATGAAAAAAACCTTCGACCTTTTCTTATAAAAAAGACTCAATTCACATAATTAGGAAAAACCCCTATTTGGAAAATAACTCTCCAAATTTTGACCAAATGAAAATCCTCCAAAAGTTTATCACCTAGTTTAAATTATTGATTATTCTTTTCCTTGCCAATGAATCCTAATTAAAAGCATGTTAATGAAAGTAGAAGAAAATAATAATAAAGGTTTAGTAAGATCTCATTCACAATGTACAATTATGATGTGTGAATGGGGTCATGACTTCATCCAAGCCCACTACCAACCAACTATGACACATTTCAAAACAAATGCATGTTGTTAGAAATTCGACTCGCTTGCTTGAAGCCCACTTATTGCCACTAGGTTAATTAGAAGTGTAAGAACATTTGGTGATTTTCTTATCACAATTTTGAAAATGCAATGTCCGAATTGTGAAAATATTTTAAATTATTGTAACAAAACTCAACCAATTCAAGATGGTCCTTAAACCTAAGGTTCAGCTAAGCTAATTACATGCTATCATGGGCTTCTTTCAGTTGATTTAGGTTAATATAAGCCTTTGTAGGTTAACCTAATATAACTTAAAGTTATTTAAAGTTAGTCATAGGCTTATTTTAGGATGACCTAAGTTGACCTAGGGTAACCTAGGCCTAACCTAAATTCACCAAGGCTAATCAAAGATAGTTTTGATTACGACACATGTCACATATTTGAAAATGACTACTAGTCATGTTTGTCATATTTATAATCATATAGTCATTGTATGACTATTATCATGTAAATGGCAACAATTAATGTCCACATTTGACTACATGACTAAGTTTGAACATTAGCTGCAAATGATCATAGTTATGAAATTCATGTTTTGATAGTGTATAATCATGATGATGGTTATTTAATTATTTTTATGGATCATGTTTAAAAGAAACATGTAGCCATGGATCACATCCATGTGAAAACTTGCAATTCATCACCTTGATCCACCACTTTGTTCATATAAAGATCTATGCAACTGTAAATGCACAATTAGTTGGCTCAAAAGTGGCATATGAAAAGTTCACATTTTACAATTGATAAATACACTTACAATATGATGATTTAGAAATTGTGCATCCAATGTACATTTACCTATGTTTCAATTTAAAAATATTGATAAACCCAAATGTGTTCATTGTTAAACATGTACTCAATAAAAAAAATCTATGTAAAACCATGAAGTTTTGAATTAGAAATGGATTAATTATAAGGACTTTGATAATGTAATGTTCAACTAAACAATCAAAATGTCTTGCATAAGAAAAATCTCAATGCATTTTACTTTTAAACACTTCTTGTCCTATGTTTTATTTGATTTTTGAGTTTATTATGTTTTTTCTTGATTCCACATGTCAATTTTTAATTCTATGATTGAAAAAAAAAATTGATTTTTAAAGTTCACTATGGTTTCTTCTTTTAATTTTTTTTTTCCATTGTTTCCAATATGATTCACACTCAACTCTATTGCAACATGAATAATTAAAAACAAGGATAAATTTGTATTGTGTTGTTTGTTGTTAATGTCCATTTATTTTTAACATTTCAAAAATCTATCCTTTTTTGTTATGTTTCCTTCATGAGACCAAAATTTTAAAATCAACACATTCATATAATGAACAAAATTCATCACAAATTATGTCCTATTTGGTTGGAAGACATCTTGTTTTAACTCTAAATAATGTTTTGTAAAAAAATTTCAGAAAGATATTATTATTCACCCAAAATGCAATACAATTAAGATCTTCCATAAAATTACAAAATCAAAGTTATACATATAATATTAATTAAGGACCAAAATATAAAACCATTTGACCATTGAAACAAACAAAAAAAAAACTTATTTTCACTTCTAATGTTATGTTTGCAACCTCTTGCAAATAAATGCATGAACCCTTCTAACTTTTCAAATTTTCAAAATGTACAATTAAGAATTTTAAGAAAAATATTGGGCAAACTTATCCTTGCGTGGGCCCATTAGGAATGTCACATCCCAAATTTTTGAAACCCATTCAACTTTAGGAGAACACAAGACTCACATAAAGAAAGCTTTTCATTCAAAATGAATTATCAAAAGGTTATTTAAGTCATATAGAATTCAAAATTCTGATTAAATTTACAAAAAAATGTGTTTTGATGTGGAAAATGAATGCATAAAGAAAAATAGTTTCAAGAATGTAACAAAAGGATTTTTTTTGAGATCATGAACACAAAAGGAATTTAGTTTTTGGGAATTTTTCATGGATGTTGATTTTTAAAATACTTCAAATGCCAACCTATTTGATTTTTAAAAATAGATAATTGATTGAATCAATTTTCATTTAGTTATGAATTTTTGAATTCAAGATCATGAAATCCTAAGGGGCCATTGATGTTAAGAACACAAATGATAATTATTTTGACCTTTTGTTATTTTAATGAATAGTTTGAATCATTCCATTGTACATGTATTAAATAACAAGAATATATATATAATGTGTGAATGTAAGAACACTTTTTAAAAAGGAGTCATGATATGGGTCATAAATCAAAATGCTAATGCATATTATATGGTTTTGGGTGTTCATTATTTTTCATGAGTGTTTGCATAGGCAGGGAAAACATAGCCAACCTAGTCCAATTATATAAACTAATGTATAAGTAGATGGAATTTTATTTTAAAAATTGAGTCCAATTGTCATGTGATTTTGGCAAGGTGGTTTCTAGTGGTATTTTCGCCCCTATCTCAAAATTTATTCTTACATTTGAAATGGGAGTTTTCTTTTTGAATTCGTCTTTTTATGGGAACTTCATTCCAATCATAGTGTTTCACATCATCACCTTTTACATTTATCCATTTTCAATTTCTAGGCCAAATAAAATGGATCCAGAACTACGCATAGTTATTTTCAAAAAAATAAAATTTCTTTATTTGATTACATTTCCCCAATTCCCTTGTGTTGGCCTTTTATTGACTTTCTTGTGTCTGTGCCTTCATCTTTCTTACTTTTGGAAAGGGCACAAATTGCTATCACATGGAAGTTTTCAACAAAATTCCATAATGCTATCAAATACAAATATATCTTTAAGATATGGTGAGTAGTGGGGTCACTATGTGGTTATTTTCCCATTATGTGTGTCAAAGAGAGTATTGTTTGGGGTATTATGTGAGAGATTTTTAATTTTTACTATTATCTAAAAATTTCAATAAACATATCTTTAAACCATCCTAAAATTAATTTAAATTTCATGTTTGCATTCAATTTTGGCACAATATGTTTGTTTATATTTTTAGTTTAGTTGAAAGTGTTAGGCGCATTGGAAGATGAAAGGTGATTGACATGACTAAAAAATCATTATACATGGAATATTCAAATTTAATTAAAAAAAAACACCACCAAACATTTCAATACCAGATTACAATTCAAATGATGAAGACCATGTTTAACACTCACAAAGTCATTACAAATAATGCAGATTTTGTCCGTCTCCATTCATGGTTAAAATAATGCATGATGCTTTTGTGTTCATGAATCAAAACAAATAAGGTGTTCATTACAACCCAACCGGGTGGAACACCAAATTATTACATATGGGTCTTCATCAAAGCCTTGTCTTAATCAAATAAATGTCATTTCATTAATGTAATCCTCTTTCACTTTGAACCTTCAATAATATAATTCACATTTTTAAAAATCTATTAACAACTAATACCTATTACAAGTTGTGTGTGTGTATTGCTAATATTTATTATTAATGCATACCTTATATTAATTATATTTGAATTTTAAGAATAAACATAATCCTATTATAAAACAAATTGAATTACAATTTTTATCCCACAAGAAATATATGTGACCCTATATTTTAATTCAATTAATTTTTTAATAAGAAAAAGAATGACCCCTGAGGTTTTCCTAGGCTTGAAATGCATTATGATTGAATACATATTTGATATCATTCAATGGACAATTATTAATCCAATATCTTACATATATGTGTGTTTTTTTATTCCACTCAAAAACATGTATTAACTTGAAAACATTGGAATATATGCCATATTATTGATGATTAAGTTTTTAAAATACAAAATTCAAATAGCCAGTGTTGATTTGTTGAATTTGCCAACATGGAAAGAAGTATCCATTTAACCATTGAACTCCTTATATTATAGGTCTAGTTTGCAAGGATCCCCACATCCATTAAAATTCCATTGTTGTTATTTAGGGTGGAGAGAAGAAAGAAGATGAAGTTACCTAAAACATAACAAAATTGAAGTGGAGTTTTGATGGGTTTTTTGAAAGAACATAAACCAATTTGAGAACAAGTTCATTTGGTGAAATATTTGAAATAAATGTTCAAAGCGAAACCATGTTCAAAAAACAAGGATCAACATAATAGTACATGTTCAACAAAACATTTTCATGAATCTTCACACCATTCACAAATCCTTTAAAATCTTAAACATTAACGAGAAATAATTGTATACAAGTCTTTGATTTTATAACATATAATACCAATGAGGAGTCCTTTTAATGATAGATGAAATTTGAAATTGATCAACCATGGGTAAGTTAAGATGAGACACATTTAGATTGCAAAACAAAGAACTTCAAACCTTGGGTCACACCAAAATGGGGTCACAACACACATGCAAGGTAGGAAAGGAGCTCATAGTCAGCTAGCTTTATTGGGCGCTATGGATATTAAAGGCACTTAAGTTTCTAGAAAATGATGTTTAGTAGTACAAACTACATGCTATGTATTGGTCAACTTTTATTATGTTACATAAATAAGGATTCATATAATAAATTTCATATTCAAGCATTGGCACATATGTGAAACTTTAACAAGTTTAAAAAACCCAAAAGTTTGAAATTGAATAATAAATTAGTTATCAATTACCAAGAGGGACCTCCTTCCACATGTCCTATCAATTATAAAATTTTAAACATTTTAACCAAAAGTTACTTTTTTGGTTAGGAGTTACATTATCTTGTCATCTTTTGATGTTTTTTTGGTCATTGCCCAATGTTATTTCGATATTGCTAGATGTGCTTTTGGTGTTGTTCGATGTCCCCCATCATTTTCCATGTTTTATGTGATAAATTTTCAGAGTTTTCTTGACATCCCTTGGAGTTTTCTTGATGTTGATTGGCATTTTTGGAGTTTTTTTTGTTATGTTTGACGTGTTTCAAATTTTTTTCAAGGTTGCCCAATGTCTTGTGGTGTCTCCTTGATGTTCCTTGACATCTTTTTGGCGCCACCCAAAGGGAAAATCATGACATCTCCAACACTTTTCCAATGCTACATGACACCCTTGTCATCTCTCCAGTGTTGCCTGTGCCCTTCAACATCTCCCCAACACTATTCAATATCCTTGTTTTCTCCTAACATTTGTTTGGCACTCCCCTCATCACTTGGAAAACAAATCTAAAGGTCCTTGGCTCTTTTTTTATGCTGCCCGACACCTCTTGCCATCTTCTTGATGTTGCCCAATGTCCCCTAGTGTTTCCTTAACATTGTTCAACGCTCATGTCATGCCCTAGCATTTTTTTGATGTCCCCTAACCCCGCCCCCCTTGCCTTAATTTGTTTTTACCAATGTCCCCAACATAATCTCTCTTTCCTCATCCCTCAAGCCTATCCCTACCATCCCCTAAACCTATCCCATCATCTCCCAAGCTTAAACATGAAGTCTTTGAACCTAAGAAAAGCTATGCTCAACTTAAAATTACTAAGGACACCCTATTTGGGATGTCCCTAAGTTCTGTTTAAAAAAGGACGTTGACAACCCCATGAATAACCCACTTCTTGCATTATATGTAGAACAACATGCCTTGGGAGGAAAAAAAAAAAATTGGAAGAAAGGTTATAGATCTAGTTGTCCATTTTGAAAACAGAAAAAAAGTTTGAAAAGTTTATGTTATCAGTTTTGAAAAAAAGTTATGCAAGTCCCAATTTCCAAAATTAAACTTTTAGTACACAAAGCTCATACCCTTTTTTTTGGTTTTATTTTTCCAAAAAGAAAAATTTTCAAGCCACATTGGCACATGAAAACTTAGTTTTGGGACATAATGAGTATTCCAAAAATTAGCCATAACATAGCCCATTTTCTTTGGGATACGGTTAGTAGAAATTTCAATTCCTTACCACTTACAATCTACAATACCAAATACCCTTGAATAATCAAGGGGTCTTGAGACACTAGGTGATGATTAGAATAAATATGGATGTCATTATACTGTTTCATGCATACCTACTAGTAGTGGATAATTGAGTGCCTTCGATATGGTCAAACTAATCATCCATCCATGTTGGAAGAGGTTGGGAGAGAGTATAGTGTGATGGAAGGCAATTCTTTGTGCATTAGAGTTATCCGTAAAGTCACTCTGTCTTCACCCTGGTCTTGGGCCTACTTGCACCCTCCTATCCCCTCTCTCAGTGGTATCCCCAAATCAAGGAAAATTTATTAAATCTCAGTATGAGATGCTGAAACTCAGCATTTAATGCACAAGGTTCGAGAGTAATTATAATAATTGTACAGGTAGGGTCAGTGAAAATATATGTAACAGCAGTGGAGGCGCTCATGAAAAAGGAAAGACAGGGTGAAATTCAATTTACCACCGAGATTGGTGGAAAAACTAGTTTAGGTCCCAACTATTTTGTTTTGTAAAATTTTCATTCCGAGTTACGGGTTTGATGCCCTGTTATGCCGAAACTGGTTGTTCTCGCCCCCTAATCACGTGACTTTTCGGATAACTCTATTGCATTGCCAGCCCAGATTGTGCACCTGGGAAACAGTCATGAGCACTCTTATTTGACATTTTGAGCATCCAGAAATAGTCATTTACACTCCTATTGGACATTTATTTTCAAAAGAGAGAGAGACACCATCAAGTTCATTCCAAATTGCCAAAAAGACATTCAAAAGACACTTCCCCTTCCCTTCCTACTTTATCAAAATCCTAATCCTCAATGTCAAGACAAACACAATTATCAATTTTATTATTGTTGTTCTTCGTGGGCATCCAACTGCACACAAAGCACACATAACAAAGCAAAATGGTGGCACAATATCATTTGACACAAACCATAGTTTTTGGGGGCCAAGTAAATCACCCATGTGGGTAGGTTTTGGCATTTGGCAATGGGTAGAGCCCATGCAAGTGGGCTTTAGAATTTTCTATTGGGGGGGGGGCGGGGGGGCTGGGTTGAGGAGTGGCCTCCGGATAGAATGCTTTGATAGGCAAGGTTCACAAACAATAAGTTAAATTGATGTAATCCATATGTCCCATGTGGGCAACCGCATTTAGATGATCGGTCCCTCACTATTGTAAAGTGCCATATTTGCTTGAGATGCTGTGCATTGTAGTACTGAGTTCATATTTTTATGAACCATCTGAATGAACTAGACATTTAGCTTTTGCCACCAGGCATACATGCAAATTTTTTGGGCAAACTTTGGGAAGTCAGGACTTGGTGATTTTTGGTCTAGATTGTGTGAAGTGCACGGTTTTGGGTACATGGCATGCTCATCCTTTTTTTGATATCCTTACTTGCTTCCTATCTTCACCGAATCCAGGAAGCTGAGCAATCTAAAGTGTGGCCATTTCAATGTGTGGCCAAATGGCCAAAAAGACAACTCCCTTTGCACCACATTCTTAGGCCCCACAAAGACAGTTGATCAGTTAATTGACATTGACTTGAGTGTAATTGTAAATCTTAAGTTATAACCAGTGTTGAATTACTTTTAAACCTATGGATATCAATAAAACATATTTCAAAAAAAAGAAGAACATGTATTCCAAAAACATTTCAATTTATTTCACTAGTCGCTTACAATTTCATTTTTTGAGGAATTTCTTTTGCTGGTTATGAATATGCCAATTTTCAATTTTCAAAACATGACAGATATGCACAAAGGATATGCATGCCAAATTTTTTATTTTTTTCTTTCTACAAAAAACTTTGTAAAAGTATGATATTGCCTTTTAGAACAAAACTAACATGAACAAAATACAAAACAAAGTAACCAACATGAATAAAATTCAAAACAAAGTAACTTGTGGGAGAATTGGAACCCAAATTCCTTGGAGAACTTTACTCAATTGCAACACAAGTTCTTTGTCCCAAACACAACTCACACAAACCCACACAAATACACCCAAACCTCACAAAATTAATCATTGTTAACCTACAATTCTTCAAAAAAATTATGTCATTCAATCAAGTCGTAGGTTTTCCTTTGCCAAAAACTCTAATGTTTTCAAACATTGTTTCAAGTTTGAATTTGGTTTGCAATTAGCACATGAGTCATCAAGCCAATTCTTCATTGGAGTAATTCATGTTTTTCACCTTCAAGATACATCACCTTAGAGTTATCAACACCCTAGCAAGAGTAAACACCCATTTAATTTCTATTTGTGAACTTGGGATTCAAAAAAAATTGTTTTGCAAAGAAACCTGCATTTGGAAACTAACCTTCATGTGTGACTAAGCTAGAGGATTTACACATGTAGATGAAGGAATATAGAGCCTCTTAAACAAATATAATTCTCTAGTGGCCAATGTTGTTAAAAAAATTCGATTGAGGCCCTCACCAAACATTTTTTTTTTCAAGATTTAATCCTATTACTTCAATTAATATTGGAACAATGCATTGGTGGTAGGGTTCAATTGATCAAAACACACCATCAAAAAAGGAATGACAACTTTTATATCATATTCAAATGCTAGTTATATTGCATTCCCACATCCCATCGTTTTCCACAACATGCAAAACCTTGAAGCATGGATTCAACATGATGGTTATTGTCGTGCTTCAAAAGATTTTTTAAATTACAAAAGATGTTCAATCACCTTTATGACCTCCAATTGCCAAATATGTGCAGAAGAAAGATCTTAACTTCAAAAGGTTTAGAAATTTTAGGCTCATTAAAAAGCTACAATAACTTAATTTCCATGTTCATAATAAGTGTAATAATTGTTGTCAAGGCATTTGATAACAACTAGTGGTCCCTTGATTGATTCATCACACAAGGCAATCCAATAGGATTCAAGGTAAATGTGGCTATTTCAACAACAACCCACATTTCAGCTTTAGGTAGTCTTTGTTGTAAAATGATAGATTGTTTTTTATCACAACAAAAAAATATGGCATTTTTAAACTCAAGAGGTTTTTCAAGCACTTGCTTGCAAATTTGGTTTTGATGGGAGTTTTTAATTTTTAATGTTGCAACCCATTTTTAGAACAAAAACATTCCCACTCTTGTGTCCATTTCTTCGACTTTTTGGTTTAGGCAGTGGTTTTATTTAAATTGGTTTGAGTTTCTTTCACATTCACATTTCCCAACCCAATAAAAACTTTGTCATTATTTGTAATATATTAATAAGCTTTAAACATCATATGCCCAGATCATGTACCTTCATAAACCTTCAAATATTCAAATGTTCACAATCAGTGATGGAATGCAAAATTATTGCCATAGTTGTCAACCAAGCTTTCATCTTTTACAAATGTAAATACTTGGTGCAACAAATTAAACTTTTCCAACAAATATCAAAGTTCTACATTAATAGACTATTTGATTTTCTAGTTCACTTGGAACAACTCCATAGTAATATGCATGGACACCTAGGTTTCATTCACAAAATTGATAATTAAAGCAAAAATATCGACACCACCATGAGACATCCAAAATCAACATTGGTAGAGACCATTGTTATAGATGCAAGATTCGGCAAAACGTTTTGGTCCATTGTCTTTTTGACCATGGCATGCAACACTTCTTTCACAAGAAAAAACCGAAAAAAAAATTGAACATGAAGGCATTAGGGTAAAACTAACTTTTGAAGCCAAATGTTATTGTAAGTGGACAATGGCCTATAACCTTTGCAAATATAAAACACCAAATCATTTAGAAATGGTTGTTGATGATCATCATTTTTTTGGTAGGGGTTTGTGGCACCAAAAAATGTAGCAATTGCATAGCCAAATAGACTTATCCTTTTCTTCCACAATGCCAAGTATGAACAACAAATTTGCCACCTTTTCCTTGAATTAATGTTTCCCTTGAGCAAAGAACTTTGGGTATGCAGTTTGCACATGAATATTCATGGGAGTTATATCATTAACTTTGTTGTATTTAATTAAATCTTTGCAAAAAGTAGATATTTGCATCAAAACATCACCAACTATTTATTTGCATCTACAAATTATGCATTTCAACACTTGCAATTTCACAAAATCTAGAGGTAACATGTTGTTGATGGCCAAAAATCCCAAATAGATAAACATATGGTTGTGAGGTATCCAAGTTGTAACTTTTGCTTCTCCATTCATAAATTGCGAAACATCAACATTTAATATGTTGCTAAATTGTAGCTGTGGATTCTCAACATTTGATAATATTGAGGACCACATTTGAATTGGGGCAATTGATGGAATGTCTTCATTAATTTCATCCATATTTTCAACAAAACAATATTGTTCCTCTTCAACCATTAAACATAAAAAACCTAAACTAAAAAAAAAGACATTAAAACAAACATTCAAAGAACTTTTCAAGCTTTCAAAAACAAAAATCAACACAATGATATATTTATCATGAGCATGAAAACAACCAAATCTACACAATTTTCTAAACCAAAACAAGAACATAGGTAAGCTTAGTTCTAAATTCAAATCACGAAATAAGAAAAATAAAAACAATAACATAACATGTGTAAGACAAATATTCAACAAAATTTTATTACATGAACGATACAAAAATATAATAAAGATGTGACAAAAAAATGCACTCAAAACTAATGTTGAACAAACTGAAAGTAATGTGTGAATCTACTTTTATTCATACCCATCGGGCATCTAGCTCAAAAAATCTTTTTAAAAAACTTTAAATTTACATGTGGCCCATGTTTATCTATGTGTGACCCATGTGTGATTCATGTCCATTCATGTGAAATTAATAGTGAATTACACATTAACTATGAATTAATTGAAAATTAACTATAAATAAATTAAAATTTAACTAAGAGTTAATTAGAAATGAATTAAAAAATAATTACAAGTAAAATAAAAAATAATTAGAAGCTAATTAAAAGTGAATTAAAATTAAATTATGAATTAAGTACAAATTAATTACAAATAATAAATGAACATTCATATGAATGAATTCCATGGTGTTAGCATCCATAACAATAATTTTTTGCAAAATTTTATCAATTTGTTGAACAATGTGTTACATAATTTTTACTGATGCGATGAATAATCAAACCAAAGCCAATACCTCCCAATATGAAATATGAACATCCATTGATGCGAATAACTTAGTGTAAAGATGCAAAATAAAATGTCAAAAGGAAATTGTGATTGGGTTTTCCAAAACCCTAAACGTCCTAAACCTTTAATAAAATGCATACATGACATTTTGAAAACCCTAATGGGCTAAATATCAATTTCTCGAAAATAGAACAATCAAATATGGTTAGATATGAACATTGTATAGATAAGGGCATCCAAGGGTTGTGTACACAACTGAATATTAGGAAGTGAAAAACATTCAAATATGGATGAATACATATTCGGCTACTATCCAAATGCATAATTGATTTTTTAAACTATAACTTGCCAACACTGGTTATAATTCATACCCATATACCTCGGGTTTGAGAATGCCAACATTTATTAGAATTATATAGTAAGCACACAATGGGTATATTGACTCACCCAAGGTTCTCAAAAGAAAACGTGAGGGCTGCTGACAATTCAAACTCGGGTAGAAGGGCCGGTGAGTGATTACTTAATCACTCCGGGCAGGCTGGATCCAAGGGGAGTGCTTTGTTGTTTTTGGTGTCCAAATAAAACTTGAATGCTTCCTCTTGGTGCATCTGACACACTAAAAATCTTCAAAAATTGATTAGAAATGAGAAAGTTTCGCTCTCTCTCCGCCCCCCCCTCCCGCCCATCCCCCAATGTAGAAGGGGGTCAAGAACTGAAAAACCGAAACCACAGAACATTACAAAGCCGGTTCCTGAACACCCCAAAAATTCTTTGTAAGTTGCTCTGTTGCTATTAGAGTTCAAAGATGATTTGTAAAACTGAAGGTGGCGCTCCTATAGCACTTTAAATATTTTAAAATGAAAATAAACCAGAACGTTAGAAGCTTTGAAAATAGGAGGGGTCCAAATAGAAGAAAAAATTTAAAAATGCATTTTGTAAGTTGAAAAGCTTATTTTTCTTCTTGCTGTTTTTCCATTACTCCTTTTCTTTTGCACTTCAAAGATGATTTCTAGAGCTTGAGATAGCGCTCTCATAACATTTTAAATCACTCAAAATGAAGCACAGATGACAAAGATCTAAAGAAGTGTTCGGTAATAGGGTAGTGATCGGTGATGGGCAGTTCTGGTTTTGTCCCATCTTTGCTTTCGATGTGAATCTTGATATCCATTGTGGAAATTTTCATACCTGTCACTTGGCGGTCGCGAAGGAAGTTGGGTTAGAGTTATATAATGGAATTGAATTTGAACATTTATTATTAATAATCTAAACCATAGGGAAATAGACGATTTTATTTCCTACTGGTTTAGAAGTGGGTGAAAAAAATAAATAGTCACTTTCCGGGTTCCTTTAATAACCTTTAATAACTATATTAATATATAAAATCCTAAAAGGGAAGAATGAGAGGAGAGAAGAAAAAGGAAAGTAAAATTCAGCAGGCCTTTGTTCACTCATAAATTAGGTAGGTGTCTTGGACCTTGAACGCGTTCCCCTTGAATGTTCCCCACTTGGCATTCCCACCCCCCAAGTTGTCAGTAAAGCGGATAAGGGTAAGGGTGCCATGTGCCAGAGCCGCCGGCCATGATCGCTGATAGGCTGATAGGGTCAAACAAAGCCCTTTCAAGGAAATTAATTCTTTTAAAAAAAGAAAACACAGCAAATTTCGAAAGGGGTAGTAAAAAAGAAGGAATCCCTATAGTTCCAAATTCTGTAAACTAAGTTAGTAGCCCCAACAGCCGTTCTGTACTATTTCAAGCGAAGCAAATCAAGTCGGATTAAAATCTTCTTTCATACCGCTTTCAATGGGTTCTGACCATTCCTTTCCTTTCTTTGTCCGGACACATTCTTCTTCTGAGGGGCCTTTTCTGTTCATGAACCTTGGATTGCCTTGTTGGTATGTACCACAAATTCAAACAATAAAAATCATAGCTATAACTAATCATACAACAAGAGGCCCCATTAGACATCCCCCCACCCCCCAACAAAAGAAAAGAAAAAGGGCCCTTATTAGATGTGGTCCCCCCCCGCTCCAAGCATCATTCTAGAGTCTTTTTTTTTTGTCTCATAACGTACTTTTTTAATTAATTAATTAATTTGTTGTCTTGGAAAAAAAATCTGGAGAGACAAACTGCTCTCATTGGTTGTTTGCTGCTAATTTGGTGAGGTATTATAATATTATCTATGCCTTATTATTTTGCCTTGCTCACTTTTGGTGCACATTGTTGGCCCCACCCACAAGGAAAGCCACCATGGGCCTTCTCAAAAATAATATTAATGTTTCATATTTTCATTCCATAACTACATAACGATTAGAGATCGCATGTACCTTAGATTTTTTTTTAAATTAAAAAAAATAAAAAATTCTTGGCTGGCTCAAATTTCCATACACAGGATAGACAAACATGCCACCCACAACTAAATTGCTCCCGACATGCAATAGGGCATGAACCCATGTGTTTGGATGGACAAGTGCTGAAGTATGTTTGGCAGCCGGAACTGAAACTTGGATAAGCCTGGTGCAGGGACTTATCATGATTGGTCAGAGATAGCACATCGATGAGCATGAAATCCCACCACCTAAGGCCCCTGCTCCCGGCGCACGCATACACACACACACATATGAAGATTTTTTCGGAAAACCTTTTTTTTAATAGCCAGTCCGGTTCAACTTCCTCGGCAATGGTTTTTGGCAAATTCACCTTGACCACGTGACAGAGTGCATGTCGCAAGGCCTGTATTGGACGGAAATTTAAGAAACATCGAAACAAACAACAACTACGGGTGGAATTTAGTTTTTGACCACCAGTAGAAGGGAATTCCATGTTGCGGGTCAAGCTCGGTGATTGGTGGTGTTCCGATCACTGATTCCCTTCCATTCCACAGGCCGAAGCACAGAGAAAAACTCCCCCTCCCTCTCCCCACCCCCCTATACCCCACCCTGGATGCGTGAACCAGCACCCACATTGGTACCATGGTAAAAATCCCCAAAATCCATTTAAATTATTATATCTAAATATTACAAATATCCCATGCTTAGACTAAACCGGGGTCTCTAAGTTCAAATTTAACAATTTTGGGACTTAAGATGGCCATTAAGAAGCCTCAGTTTGGATAGGTCGGTTACCTCTTTTGTTTTGAAACGTCGGATTCCACCGAGTTTGGATAGTTTGTGCAGGTATACTTAGTAGGTCTTTTTTTCTTTTTCTGCCATTCAAAAGCTCCCTGATAACTTCTTTTCGTTTCGAGAGTTTGGATAGGTAGTGTGTATCCTTGGTTTGTTTTTCCTTGACAAATTCCTCCATTTTGGAAGTTTGGATAGGCTGGACAAATGAGTACTTCCTCTTTTGAAGTCCTGGGTTGGTTTCCCATGGTTTTGGAAAGGTATAACTTAATCTGGACGTGAGGGCCACCTGGTCGACTTCATGTGCATTGCAAGTTTCCATCACACAATGACTTGAAGGGTAACTCTAATGTAGAGTTACCTACCTAGAGACTTGTTTTGGTGGGAGGGGGGGTGGAAGAGGGGAAGGAGGGAAAGATTTTTTTTTTTTGGAAAAAAGGAAATTACAGAAATTACGGGATTACCTACCTAGTCGACTTTATACTTATCTCGAACACGAGAAAGCGGGTCCGGGTGGACCGGGCGCGGGTGGCCGGGCGGGGCACCCGGACCGTGATCCGTGAACACGGCCGACGAAGAAACGGGTAGCCCGCGTAGAAAAGGTGGACCCGGTCAATTATCCAGTGTCAGGAAGGGCCGGTGGAGCCGAGGAAACGAAGGGTGGAACTGGCGGGTAGCGGACGGGACCGCACTTGACGCTGGGGTCTTGGAGCTCCCCCATGGTGGTGATGGCGGAAGGAGCGCTCCGCCTCTCTCTTCTCTCTCTCTTTCTTGTCTCTCTCGCGTCGTCATCCATAGCGAGCGAGTTTCCCGACCACGGATGCAGCAGCAGATGCTTAAGAAGCTCACAGTCTCCATTCCATGGATTCTCGGCTTGTTGGATTTCTGTTGCCATCAGGGAGGAGGAGCACTGCAAATCCGTCTACTGACTGTGTGACTTGTGCGTGTCTCTCTCCATCTTTGTCTATGTGATGTTCTTGTCTCATTTGTGGGTTTGGAGCTTGGTTAGATATGTCCCGATGTGTGTGGAAAGAAAGGAATGAACAAGGAGAGTAGATGGAGATGGGTATGCCGACTCGATCAGGGAGAAGGTAGTGAAGTTGCTTTACTGAGGGAGAGTTTTTCGTAGCAGAGATTTTTCTTTATTTTTTGCTTGGGCTTTGTGACGGACAGGGAGAAGGGAGTGCGGGGATGGGGCTTTTGAAGTTTGGAGATTATTGTTGAAACCTATTTTGGGGATTTGCAGCTTTGTTGATGCGGTATGCTCTGAATCAGGTTCTTCTTCTTCTTCTTCATCATCAGAGAAGTTATAACGCAGTTTTGGAAGAGAAGAGAAAGAGGAGTAGTGCAGATGTGCTTTAGCTGCAGTAGCAGGAAGTATGGATATGAAGGTGGAAACAATATGTGGAAGATGAGAGCGAGCATTTGTGTGATTTTCGACTACCAGAAAGTGTACCAGCGTATCCACACTAGGCAGTCCAGGAAGCAGAAGAAGAACAAGCTTGAAGAATTGGAGAAGCAGCAGCAGCAGGTAACATAGGAGCCGCAGCAGCCTCCACAGAAAACCCAGCACCCTTACAACTACTGTCTGCTTGTTTAGATTGTAAGGAACTGAAGAAACGTCCAGTATCATGTCCGTGGCTTACCGCAGATGGGAACTGGGAGGTGGTGCTCCCGGGGTTGGATATAAAAAGAAGATCACCGGATCACCAGCTCAAGTGCATCATCATCAGTATGGTTCCGTCGATGGTACAGCAGTTTTGAGACGCCAGCAGCAGCAGCATCAACAGCAGCACCAACCCCATGAGCCCTGCAATCTCTCGTCCTTCTCCATCTACATGCAGCAGTGCCCATCTGCTGCTTCTGCAGGCACTACTGCTACTGCTGCTGTTGCTGCGACGACTACTGGCAAGCTGCAGGTCATGGCTTCTACACACTCCACACTCTCGCTGCCGGATCATCAAGCTGCCGCGGCACAAGAAAAGGCAGAGGAAGTAGAGAGATGGGGGATGATGCAGATGGGTCATGCAGGGATCGGGGGTTGTGGCCACAAGCTGCCGGTCACGTCTATGAGGCTCAGCAGCAGCAACGTCCCCCGGCAGTTCTGCAGCGTGCAAGGAGGATTGAGCTTGATGATGAATCCTCCTCCCAAGGGGGAAGAATCAGCAGCGCTGACTACTGCCGAAGATTGTACCACCTCCACCACCACCACCCCAGATGCTTTGCAGAGAGTTCATGAGGTCAGCCACACGGCGGCCAGCAGGGGAGTTGTTGTTGGTGTCTCCCTGCCTGAAGAACAATGTGTGAAGAAGAAGCAGGAGCTGCTGCTGCTGGCGGCCTCCTCCTCACCATCATCATCGTCTTCCTCCATCTGTGATGGCAGGGAGCAGAGCTCTTGCTCCTCTCAGGAGGATACTTGTGGCGATGTTGAAGCGCAGTCTGCATACCGTGGGCCACTGGATCAGATGAGCGCTCTGGAGAGCTCACTACCCATCAAGTACAAGCCCTTCTTCTACTCTCTCTCTCTCTCTCCATCTCTATTTGTTTTTCCTCAGAAACACGCACTCTGTCAAGATTGCAGAGCAGCAATTGTATTCAGT
>Ga0209611_10002973_pt1 | contig 29673 bp, 23 predicted proteins | sample S1TSphgellanicum_3_FD_187693 | JGI IMG/M metagenome (GOLD analysis project Ga0209611, IMG submission 187693) | Host-associated microbial communities from peat moss isolated from Minnesota, USA - S1T2_Fc - Sphagnum magellanicum MG (SPAdes) (version 2) | ecosystem: Host-associated > Plants > Peat...
CACACAAGACTCACCACGGCCCGGACTTGGGGGAAACCACCACCTTCCCCTTTATATTATACTTTGTGACTCTCCACGGAGCCCACATCCAAATGGCTATTTTTCCCGGGACTCCCGAATGGGAGTCCCGAAATCACGCCAAATGGGACTCCCGGGACTTTGGAGCCCCATAACTTTGTGAGTAGACCTCCGATCGCAATGTGGTCTAAAGCAAAGTTGTAGCTCTCGTCGAGAGCTTTCCAACACCGTGTTGCACTCCCGAATCGGACATCGGGAAGAGGTCGATTCCCGACTTTTTGTGGTCGGGAGTCAAACTGGCAATTCGACTCCCGGCCGTTCTTGTGGCCATAACTTGTGTTTTAGATGTTCAAATGAGCAATGCGAGCCCATTTTAGACATCTACGTTTCAAGAGCTTTTCAATGATATAAAGAACGTCACAATCCATTGAGGTTTGACCGCTGCAATCGCTCTCTGAAGTTTCGGGAGTCCACCAGGACTCCATCTCCCAAAGTGGGAGTTGCCTTGGGAGTGTGAGTGTTCACTCCCTCACACTCCCTCACACTCCCTCACACTTTCTTGCACTCCCGGGAGTATGTGATGTGACTCCCGGGCTTCCTTTTGCCTTGACTCCCGGGCTTCCTCTTGGCCCGCACCCTTGTAATCCCCTTAGCCTTGGTCGCGAGCCCAAAGCTAGGGTTGCGATAGTACATTTATTAGGTTCCATAGATTTTTGAATTTCAATAATAGTAAGATCATTGTGTATTTTGATGTTTCTAATCATTGCATTTAGAAAAAGTTTCAAAAATGTAACGCTAATTCCTTTCCATAAACTTTTTAGTTAAAAACAAAAATTTGAAACATAATTTGGGAATTTTCTTGAATTTTTTTTTCTTAAGGTAATTTGGAAGTCATTCTATTTTTAGGTTTTTACAAGAAAATTAATTGAATAAGTATAATTTAGTTATGAATTTCCAAAGTTAAAGGTATCAATTTATGAAGGGGCCATCCTAATTAAAAATACATATTTTTTTAATTAAAAAAATTAATTTCAAAATAAAGTTCAAGCCATATATTAGTGCAAGCAATTAATAAGCATGAGAAAAAAATAATTTATAGTTGTGAAAACATTTAAAATAAAGGGCCCAAGAAAATGATTCGGTTGTTTTTGGTTCCTTTTTCATTCTTTGAGGTGGTTCTTAGTGGTACAACCCAAGGATACTTTCACCTCCATAGCAATACCAAGTCCTCTAGAAACAATTTTTGAATTTCATCTTACTTTTTGTAATGAATTTTGCTCCCCAAAAAAATAAAATATGCACCAATTGTTATTTTGGAGCATTTTTTCACTAGTTGGATGGCCGTATAGCCTTCATCACCCACTATTTGTGACCTTAAAATGTTGTTTACATTAACAATTTTTTCAAATATTTAGTTAGGAGTTCAAAATGCTTAAATTCAACAAATCTTTTCATGGAACTTGTCCCAAAGAAAATGTTATATGCAATGATTCCTTTTTTCCTTTTTCTTTCTTTTCAATTGAAACATGAAGGGTGAAAGCATGAAAAAATGAACCAATTGCACCAAGGTTTAAATCTTTTCCAAGGATTGCATTTTTCACATGGCAATTTTTTATTGGTTTATACTACATTTTTCACATAGTTTTTAAACTGAACATCAAATTTGAGGCCAAATATGATGTATAACATGATAAAAACTCAAATGTTTTTGTATCAAACCTTACATTATAGTCAAATCCATAACTTTACTTTGAACCATGATTACAAATTCAGAACTATAATAGTGTTAAAGAGCATTTGAGTATTAATTTTTTTTAAAATATGTATTTCAATCTTTTGAATGTTTTGAACACATGGATCCCTTCTTGTGGAATATATTAAAATTCATGAAAAAATTCAAACGATTTGGTGAACATTTGATAAGGGAAAAAGACTTTTGATATAAAAAACACTTGTCCACATGTTTTTCTTGAATGCTTTAAACATATAAAAGGACTCTTGAAACATGTTAAATTTTCATAAAAAAATTGTAGTTGTGACTTTGAAAGAATAAATATTTATTTCAGAAATAAAACAATGTTTTTGATATATATTGTTCCCATGGTGATTTTTCAAATTTTCAAAAAATAGTTTTAAAGGATTATCCACACACTACTTGGCTCCTTTTTTCCTACTTTCACCTTGAGGGTCAAGGTGGGGAAACAAAAGCTACATATCAATTGTTACACTTGATCACAATTGGGAAGATCCCCATTGTTTACAACAAAAAAAACCCATGGAACAAACTTGCAGCTATAACTAACCCAAATTTTGGTTTGTTGGTGTAAATTCATTAAAGATTGAACTCAATTTTTGTCCCTATTAGTTGAAACTAAGGAGTTCATGCTAGCACTTGTAGATGAAAAAATGGAATGTTAAAAGGATTATTTATAACCAAGGATTATACTTACACATTATTTCATGAAAAGGGTAGTGAGCCTAAAGTCTTTAGGCCCACATAATTTTGATGTTGTCTTATCATACTCTAAAACATTGCAAAAAAGAAAAGAATCAAATTTTTAATCCCAATCTTCTGTGATTGGTTTTAATCAAACTAAAACATGCAAAATGAAAATATAAAAGAGAATTCACTTGAAAAAGTTTTTGTTACTGGAACTGTGATTTGTTGCTATAGATTGTTATTCCTATTACAAAAAATCAGTTCCATTGCATATGGGAAAGTGTCTTATTATTGGAGCTTTAATGGTGGGGTTATTGTTGTTGTTGGAATCCTATTGGTCCAATGGAGAATATTACAAAATGCTAGTGGTCTTCAATGTCTAGTTGTTTAATATGGACAATGACTAATTGTGGTGCCTAAAGTGTTGTTGTTGCACCTTACTCACAATAAACAACAACATCAAACCATGATAATAGGTTGACAACAAAAAATAGGGCGATAGTCAAGCTACCCAAGGGCTTAATTGTCAAAGGTCTATAATCATAAATTTAATCTAAATCTATTATCTTTTGTTCTTGTTGCTCATTTTACTATGTTGAAAAATAGGTTCGTCATCCTTTATTAGCCACCAAGATAGTAGTTTAACAACTTGTGAGACATGAAAATGGATTAAGCAATCAACTAATAAATAGAAGGGGCATTTGTCACCATTGAAGCAAAAGTTGGGTACTTGTTTTGACTTTTGACAAACAATATTTTCCCTTGATGTGTTGGTATGGCAACTACTTCATTTAAAAACATTATCATCTTTTGCCAAATTTAAGACCATTTTGAAAAAGAGTTTTAAATGCTTCCCTCTTATGAATACAAAATATGAATGCATAATACAATACATCACACATATAATATAAAGGTAACCAAAGAAATTTTTTTCCAAGAGCCAAGCCCTTGCAAACCCCGAACACAAACACAACCATAGTTGTGAAAGAAACAAATTGAAAAGAAAAAACAAAGCATCATGAATAAAGTAGAAAGGGATAAATTTTCTTGCAAGGTTGTTGGCCTCTTTTGAATATAATGAACATGGCTAATAGATGCACAAGAATGGCCTTAATTCATTATAACAAAGTTCTTCCACCAATGGGACAAAAGGACTTGTTTGGGATTGGTGTGAAATGGTTGTGGCCTTATTCACCTAAAGGAATCAATGAAGAACAAGGTGATGATGACTAATAGGGATTCTTAAACCAAGTTTGTGTTTAAAACCAAAATCCGGAGTGTAATAAAACTTTCACAACTTTGCAAGGAAGCTTGATTTTCCTATTGGAAATGGAGATCGGCTTCAAGAAAGTGCAGGATGTGTTGGACACATGATAAATACCTCCTCCAAAGTGGGGCACATGACTAGTGCACAAAAATGTCAACACCATGTGTCAACTAACAATGCCAAATGTAATGTTATAGAACCTAGTCTACTAATGTCACAACTCACAACTAGGTCCAATTGTTGTACAATCAAAATGTGAACTATTTTAAAGAAATAATCTTTTTAAAAGTGATGCAAGCATGAACATGTTGAAAGATTGTCCACAACCAAAGATGGCAACCAAAGTATTGGATACTTATTATCCACCTTTTAGTCTCCTTTTGAGGCTATGGGTTTGTTTAAGTGTCCCAAAAATACAAACCTTTACAATTTTTTTGGTAGTTTTTGGTACAAAATACCACCTAATGCAACGTTAAATGTGTGACAATAAAAATTTATAATTCTTCTAATATTGAATAAACACATCACAAAAATGTGAAAATATTTCCATGGATATGAATATAAATGGTATTTTGGTGGTATTGTATAGACACCAAAATACTTGTCTTGTAAAACAACTATTTCTTATGCATGTGAAATTATTATAGTATAACCATCTATATAAAAAAAAATACATATATAATAAGTTGATATGTATGTTTGAGATGCATCTTTGGAATACCTTGTTAGCCCAATTACATATCTTGATGAACACCTAAAATGTTAAGAGTGTGTTGAAAATCAACAATTTGTTGTCCACGTAACCAATATATTTTGATTTTTGTGTGAATGGACAAAAATAACCTCTTAGTGTGTTTAACATCATCTATTCTAGTGCCCTATCTATTTACATTTTAAATTAATCCTCTTAAAGTTGTAGTCATATGGTTTACAAGTGGGTTATAGACTTTCAAAATACTTAGAAAATATGATTTCTTTTGACCAAATACTAAAACTTACTATAGATTTGAATGCAAAGTGGGTAGAAAATTGTCACAAGTCATGTGGTTTGAATGTTTTAAGATCTTAACACATATAAATTATGCAATTTGTATGTATAGGTGGGAAGGTTGGTGGAAATGTCTTAAAATGTTGTGGTATTTTAAAATACTAGAAGATTGCAATACCTTAATCATTTTTCAAACACTCAAACAAACTGTGACCTTTGATGGGATTGAAAGTGGTTTTTTTATCATTTTCAAAAACAAGTTCATGTTCATCCCCATGGACACCCAACAAACCATGAGGCCTTAATTATTAGGTAGCAAGAACATAACGAAAACTGGACATTGTCTATGGGAACGTTCAAGTTGAGATTATAGATAAACATAATGGGGGCTCACATGATTTGGTAATTGACATCTAGTAGGCACAACCTTGGTTTCATCTTTGAATCATTAGTAGCAAATGTTTGATACATATACAAAAGACCCTTAATTAATCTTGTCAAAGTCACTAGTCTATCTACCATTTGACTAATTTGATGCCATAATTGATTTTGAACTTGACTACAATCCATGCACTTATGGAAAAGAAGAACCAAATTTTTTTCACATGGGATTAATATTATTTGCATAGATTATACTAGATGATGAACAAACTCCTTACATGTCAAAAGAAGATATGCCCTTGTCATGCAATGTGGTTGATAGTTCATACCAAGAACATGTGAAGAAATGGGTCTCTTTTCAAATATTTTGAGTCCCTTTTCACTAAATTTTCAAAGTTCAATTGAAACATCAAAAGTAACCTCTTCTCCAATGTTGTGTATGAATTGGAGATTTTCAATGCACAATTTATGTCACTTTCCAAGAAATATTTCCTTCAAAATTGAATCACGCCTCTTGTTTCAGCTTTGAGCTCCAAGTTCCAATTCCTTGCAAACAAGAAATGATGCAAGGAAGCAAGATGACCAAGACAAGGGAATAAGATGACAAAAGATCAAGGTTTGGGTCGAGTTCACTTGAAAACATCGATGAAACGTTTGAGCATCTAAGCTTTAGGTTTTTGAACTTGAATGAACTCTTATGTGTCCTGAACGTTTTGAGCATGAGCTTTTAAAACATCCTAAGTGCAGGTCTTGTGTGTCTTAAACATAAGTCTTGTGCATCCTAAGCATGAGCTCCTATGCATCTTGAATGTTTTAAGCATGAGTTCCTTGAGTTTCATTGCTCCAACTTCCTACACATAAGAAAGGATGAAAGGGAACAAGACAACAAGCCACAAGATTGAGAAACAAAGATAAGAACACAAAAACAACTAAACCCTTAAATCAAGGCTCATAATCTTGTTCACCTAAAGAAGGTGTCGACTCCAAGCTCTAAGCTTTGAGCTTCACCGCACCAACTCTATCACTCCAACTTCCTTCACACAAGAAATGATGAAGGGGAACAAGAGGATGCATAACACCAACCACTATAAGCATGAAAACAACATCATAAAAACAAGGAAAAATGAAAGGAGCATGACCATGAAGGGGTATAGAAACATTTTGCTCACCTAAAAGTAACGTTAAAAAAGAAGATGGTAGTTCATAGGGTGATGGTGCAAAACATAAACAAAATAGGAAGTTGCACAAACAAGCAACTACCCCAAACTCCTAACCCTAATATGTTTACACAAATTTTACACAGCCTTAAAAGTTTGCACAAGGTTGTGTAAGTACATTTTTAAATTTTTTTTGCATGACCTACATGTAAATATAAATATTATAAGAAAACATACACACTAGGCATTTAATTGTAAATGCCAAAAAAAATGGTGTAAATGTAAATGATTTACACTTAACACAGATTTTATACCCCATATATATGGCTATTGACACTTACATAGACAACACTAGTCAAGACCATTGTTTATAGTTATTGCGTATATTTGAATACCTACTAATGTGAATATTGAATTATGATTTCATCTTGCAAAGATAGTCGGGTCCTTGACCAACTCTTGGTTTACATAACTATTTTAAGAATATACATCATTCACATGTCAATATTTGTACTATTGGTAGTAATAGTTGTATATGATAGAATTGCCCATCATTGAACATGTACCTATCACCAAACAATTTCCAATTTTGTTTTCCATTCCTTAACCAAATTGAACAATTTTTGTGTCATTGGACATGCAAATTTTTGAAAAGATCATACTCATCTCATCCTGGTATTGGGTCTAAGATTGACTTTTGGCTAGTATGAAGCAGATATACACCCGATATTGAGATTGATATAAAATTGGTGCAAGGTTGATAATACTTTAGGTTCCTACTAGGCTGGTATAGGTATAAGGCTGATATTACCTCAGCTCATACCAGATCGGTAGGGTTCTTCTACCAGCATTGATACCAGGTGTAGACTTATATACCAAACCAACATTGGTCACTACCAATTTTGATACCCATATTAATACCAAGGATGACCATGCATACTTGCGCAAGATTGGTCAGGGCCAATGTCAAATTCAATGTTTCTTTTACTGGCGAATTTTCGCCAGATTTTGACCTGAAAAATATGATTTTCAACCAATACAAAGGATTTTTCATAGAAAAAATGACCCAAATTTGCCAGATTTTGAAGATTATTTTTTCAAATTGCCAGATTTTTATGATAAGTTCCAATAGGTAGCCAAGAGTATAGAATGATTATTTTTGTTTCTACTTTCATATCTAGTCGCAGCTAGTCCTCCATCCTTGATTCCTAGCGCCACCTCAACCTGGAGGCCATTAAATCAGCAATGGGTCCTTATTGCAAACAGTACAATACTTGTCTGCAGTAACTATTGTCTACCCTTTGCCTGATTCATCTTTTTGTGAAAAACATGGATGATGCCCACACATAAAATTTGGATCATGTTATGCACACTTGTGGGTGTGTAATAGGCACTAAGAGATGTAATATACCTCCTGGTATCCATTACATACCCAAAGTGTTTATAATAGGACACAATGTTTTTGTCTGGGTAGCACCAAGATGTGTCTGGTCATCACTGGACACATCTTGGTTGAGCAACTGGATAGCCAAGGAAAAAAGAAACAAACAGTACCCATTGACAATTTACATCCTCCAACTAACCATAGATAGCTGGGGATGGAGGAGCCAGATCCTTCTCTCCAAACATAAGGGGTTTGCATTCAAATTTGGGGATAGTTAGTACTAATAAATACATTCATTAAGTGTTCAGATAAGTTCACAGTTATATTGGAACAGCTAGATTGGACGGTATTGTCAACGGAAGTCTAGAAGAGTAATTGTACCTCTCCATCCTAAGTATTAACTATGTAGAAAGTAAACTCAAGACATCTTGTTGTATGTATTACTAGTGTGAACCCTGTGCATAATGCAGAGGTGTGTTATTTCAACAATGTTTGGTTGATGTTTTTGATTTTTTTTAAAAACTTTTCTTTTCAAACAACTGTCCGTGGCCACTGTCCGTCCGGAGTCACAGACAGACCAAGTGAATTAATATATATGATGGATAATAGTGGGTAGCAAGGTTTTTTTAAATGTCAAAATCTGGTGATAATTCGCCAGAAAAAGATACTTATGCCCTTGGAGCTGCGTCCAATGCACTGATAATCCCAAAATTATAGTTGCACCTGTGTCACAGGTAGGTACTGTAAAAGGGCTGTAGCGTGAGACCAGTCCAAACCATATATTTATGAAGGAGAAAAGGTTCACTATCGCCATATTGTGAAAAAACTAAAGTTGAAATCGCCATATTTAAACCATAGGTTGTTTTATGTCGCCAGTATAAGGCAGGGTTTGAAAAAACTTCTACTTGTATCTCTGACCTCTAGCCAAATTTGGCAAAGTCCTTTTGTGGATGATTGGCCGGTCCACATACCTCACAAATTTGAAAAAAAAGAAACCCTGGAAGCAAGCTCTAGCAGCAAGAAGGCAAGTGTTAAATAGGCCAAGGGTCCTTGTTCCCAATTTGCCAGCAGCACAGAAGGGACCGCCACAAGTTTTTCTCCCTGCCCATTCCCTTTGTCCCTTTAAGATGTAAGTACAACAAAAAAATCATGTTTATAACCTGTTTCCAGGTTATGAACATTAACATGGGTTGTTTATAACATGAAATGTTAAAACCGTAGCATACCTAAAGTCTAAAATGCAATATACCCTTTAGTACCCATAACATGGCATGTGGTCATCGGTACAAAAGATGTCTACACATCGCCCAAATTTAGTTCCGAAATTATTAAATGGGCAAAACGCAGACACAGTAATAAAGAACGTGACAATACTTTGTGCATTAAAGTTCCTTGGCCTATTTAACATTTTCCCTGCAACAATTACTGAACGGGTACAGGGACCTGCACTTATGAGGAGCTGAGTCCCCATCCCAGATCTTACTTACTTACTTACTTACAATTTAGCGTCATTAAGTGGGCCAAACAGCGCCCGGGCCAAAAAAAAACGGAAGAACAGCGATGGATTTCTTTCTCCCAAAAACTGGTTCTGTCTGTGCAGACACGCTTGGTCCCTTTCCCGGATTCGACCTCAAGACCTGCAGTTCTGAGAACCAGAGTACTTGCCACTGGTCTAGCATCCAGATCGGAGCCTGTAGGACTTCAAGTCAGCACGTGGTTCCTTTTGCTGCTCTGTTTTTTTCGTCTGCTCTTTTCTCGATCCAAAGATGTGAGAGAAAGATGGATAATGCCCAGACACGAATTTTGGCCACAAGGAAAAGACAGTACCTGAACCCTGAGTTTGGTCATAAACGGGGTGAGGTGCAAAAAACAGGGGCAAAAAAGTACATTAGCATTCAAGGGGGTGTTTGTTATTGAGTTTCATCCTGTCTTTTCTTTTTCTGAGCGCTGCCATTGCAGCTACACATATTTTCACTGACCGTACCTGTACAGCTATTATAACTACTCTCCGACGGTGTGCATTAAATGCTGAGTTTCAACATTTCGTACCCAGATATAATAAAATTTTCTTACTTTGCGGCAATCTGTTTCCAATTTTGTGATGTAGCCAAGGTGGCTATCATCTCGAAAGTGATTTAGCCAAATTTGGACACATGTACTAATCAGCCTTTTTTTGGCAAAAAATCGCCAAAAGGTGACACTGCCCAAATTTTCTGGCGAAAATCCCCTTTTTTCTTAAAATCAATTCGCCAGACTGCGCCCCTTTTTAAGGAGGGAGTCACCACAAGTACACCTACTGGTTACACTTTTAAAACTCCTGGAAAAAATTATCACCAGTTAGGCGAATTATGACTGAATCTGTGCGAGGATACTCACCAGTACTGTGACACTTTAAAAATGAAAAAAAAAACGACTGGCACTGATATGAAAGTAGGAAAAACTCAAAATCTTTCTAGATTTTTGGCTATCTACTGGAACAAATAATAAAAATCTGGCGATTGGTAAAAAAAATTCGAAATCTGGCGAATTTGGGGCATTTTTCCCATGAAAAACCCTTCCTATAGATCGAAATCATATTTTTCAGGCAGGTTTTTGGCGAAAATTCGCCAGTGAAGGAAACGCTGCTTTGCGGATACGACTGAACAAGGGTGTGGGGGTGAAAGGGTTTCCAAAGACTTACTTTACACACTTCCTCAATGACACCTATTCCTGATTTCACGTCCTCCACACTCCTAGATCTATGGATTCCTTTTACTCCTTTTCTCCACATGTGTTGTTGACAAAATGAACTTATAGGCCTTGGGCACTCTCACGAGTCAGGACATTGTCCTATGGCTATTGATATCTTCCTGTGAGCCTTCCGCCCCATCCCTCCCCATCCAGCTCTGTCCGGTGCCTGTTTCTCTTGTGTTCTTGCACATGTTTTGCGGCCCTGCATGGTTCTGCATAGAATCACGCAGTACAGTTCTACATGTTCTTCTGTTCAGCAAAAGAACAGAAATTACAAAAACATTAATGTTATTTGTTCTAGTTTGCTTTTTTTTTTTGTTTTTACTGCGACCCAGTAGATTCGAAATCTGAGCTTCCAAACATGGATCATGACACTATCCACTGGCATAGCTTCAGGCGCTGAAGGATATGATTTCAATTATATCCAAATACCTCCCCCGGTGAAAAAGTCGAACCCTACAGCAGAACCACACGCTTCTCCGCAGAGCTGCATTGTCAGGCCCACTTATCACCACTGGCTGTTGGGGCGCGGGGAGAAATGGGTAACATTCTAGAGTGATGGATTAATGCACCATAAGGTACCTTTTTCTCATCTAACCGAAGCCATAATGCAAGATTTAAAACAACAGTTTTTTGCACTAAGTACAACCATAATGGATGTATTTTTAAAAAGTTTTTTACACTGATTGGGAGAGTAATGAAACTAATTTTGTGTGTATTTTATGGATCTATCATAAGAGATTTAAGTAATTAGAAGGCTAGTTTTCAAGATGAATTATGACTAATTTCAAATTTTGAGATGACAATAAATGACATGTTTTAGATCTACTGGTAGCACTCTTTTGGATGGTTCTAAGCATCTTAAATGCAATAATATCAGGTCTATAGGCTTTTTTCAAGTTGAAGCAAGTAAAATATGTTTCAATGCTTTCAACCAATTTCTAATTGAATGGTTGCAACTTGGCACCCTAAACCATTCTACTTTGCTGAATTGCTGTTTCTTTTTGGTTACATTCAACTTTTGAATGTGAAGACAACACTGCAATAGATAAATTGTTTGCAAGTTCATCAGTTAAGAGCTTTAGAGACATAGAGAGTCATTGTCAAAACGAGGAACTTCTATATTCAGCAGAGAATGAGGGTCAAGAGGAGCATGATCCAATCTTTATGCAAAATGCACAAGGAGAAGATGAAGGTCCAACAAGCTCGGACAAGCTGAAACAATAGTTTAGTTGAAGGACTCGAGCTACATTAGGTGATGTCACAAACTTACCCCTACATACTTTAGAATCATTCAATACACCAATCTTTGGAAATGATCCATAGTCTTCCAACAATCCTACACTTACTGCCCAGAAAGAAAATCTAACTTACAAGATGTGAGCAAATGGAAACTAGGGCATGAATCCTTGAAAAAGGCTTTGAAAGTAGTGGACATGGGTGCTACAATTAGCATGGTAGTTTGTCATTTTGGCATTCCAAAAACCTCTTAGAACAACCATGTCAATGGAAAAACAAAATTTTAAAAGTGTGGAAAAGTTGCAACATTATTTGCAAAAGTAGAAGAACACATTGTCAATTGGGTGCTAAAGATGCAACAAATTGGTCTATCTATGTCAATTTAGCAACTCAAGTTTAAAGTTGCAAAAATAACATAAAAGAGAGTGACACCATTCACACATGGTGTTTAGACTAGGCAAAGCTAAAGGAAATGGTTCAAAATGAGACACCCTCAATTAACTTTGAAAGTGGTTCAAAGGCTAGAAGTAAGTAAGGCCATAAGGCTAAATGTGGACAATGTTGCAAGTTTCTATGCAAATTTGAAAAAACTCTAAGAGCTTCATAACTACAACCCATCCCACATTTGGAATTGTGATGAGTTTGGGGCACAAACTAGATGTGGAGACCAAGGGTGGGTCCTTGCAAAGGAGGGCTCACATTCCATACACATTATTATTTCAAGAAAGCAAGAGTGGTCGTTTGTGTTCACTTGTATCACTTCTATAGGAACAAATATTCCCAATTTCTACATTTTCAAGGGAAAAAGGATGTGGAAGAACTACATTCAATGTTGTGAAAATGGTGCCACCATGGGCATGCAATCCAAAGCTTGGATGACTAACCAATTATTCACTAGTTGGATTGTTCATTTCGTAAGTTGGCGAATGTTAACAAAGGTGGCATTTCTCATTCTAATTGACACCTTCTATTCCTTGATGGACACGGTTCTGATGTCACTTTGGAGACCATCTAGCAAGCTAAGGATGTGGGTTTGGATTTATTCACCTTACCAACCCACACCTTTCATGAATTTTAACCCTTAGATGTGAGTGTCTTCAAGCAATTCAAAACTACATTTCGCAAATTTTGAAGTATTTGGAGTTTGGCCAACAAACATGAATTTATAAAAAAAAAAGATTTGGCACAATGATCCAAATTGTCAATTCCAAAATAAAAAATTTGAAAATTTGTAATAACACCATCAATATTGAAAATGCTTTTAGTTTCAATCCTTGAACCAACTATATTGATATTTACTTGATGAGCTAAAAATGACACATGTACGAATTGTATTAAACGTGTCACTAACCACCCCAAGGTATTGGCAGTTTCTATTGGTCATACACATAATTTTTAGAAGATTTGCAATTCACTTATCAATGATGATATGATGGCATCATTAGCAAAATTAATGTTCCCAAAGAAACAATCATCATCTTCAAATGTTGTTGGCTTTGTTGTTGTTTTCACAATATTCAAATGCACGTTAACCTACAACAATAGCAAGTAAACAACTTTAGCATCATATTTTGCAATAACATCAACACCAACTAAATCACCCACATGCTCCCATATGGCCTTCATGTTTTGAAAACGTGCGTCCAACATGATGGACAACGTATTATGCACTTTGGAATGAATGTAGGTGTTAGAGAATGCCAAAAATGGTGTTAATATGTTGAGCACTTGTGAGTTCATCCTCAATTTGAACTCCAACAACTCTAAATCAAAATCATTTTGAATAAAAGGTTGATTCAAGTTTTGAATTTTGGCCACCTTAAATTTCATTACACAAGGTGAAAGTAGACTTAGCACATTAAGACTCATGATGACAAAGCCAAAGATTTTTCATAATAGTTTTTAACATCCTTATTGGTAGCCCTACAATAATATAAAAATCCTTCCACTTTTATTTCCCCTTTGTAGATTTTTTAAGTCTAAAATATGGTCTTCTATAACAATGTTTGAACATTTTTCAAACTCACTTTTGAAAATCCAACACACACCTTAAAATCATCAAAAGCATATTGACATGCCTTTAACATGGCATGGCCAAAACAAGATTTCACGAATGGATCAACTAATCAAAGAGGAAAATAAATAACAACATTTGTCAACACCAAAGTCAAGGTACTTAGAATAAACCTTTTTTCTTTGACATAAGCAATGACTTTGTCAAGTAAACCAAAAGAGTCCAATAAAATCTTTACCTAGTTTGCCATGGTTACATCAACTATGTTATGCATTTCAAAAATTCCCATTGTGACATGTGTGTGCTTCCATAAATTATTGATAAAACTAACAACCATGGAAAGAAATAGATATTTAATTATTTTTGGATATAAATATTACTTCTAGATTAAACTCATCTTTTTGAATTGACCAAATACTATAAACAACCATTACATTTCATAAATTTCAACAAATTTTAATCAAATTTTCTTGTATTTACAATCCTTTAAATAAAAAATAAATAAAAATGAAGTAATTATTACTATTAGTATCTATTAGCCACTAGATTTTACTAAAATTTCACACATTTATTCGAAGTGTAGAAATTCAATTACAGAAAATGTTGGTTAATAGATTCAAAACTCATAGACATTTCTTGCATTGTGGCCATGTTAATGGTCTAAACATACATATTACAGTTTGAAATTTACACACATCAAATTTCAAACTACATTTTTAAAAAATCTAAATGGGGTAGTAAAAGAAATTGATCACCAAAAATTTTATAATAATATCAAGTGACCACCTGAAGATTAAAAAAAATAGAAAAATATTCATGGTATGAAGATCTGAATTTGAACCTTATATAAAAGAAAATGGGGATGAGAACCCATCCATCTACTAATAGTTAATTATTGGTAATTAAAAAAATACATCACTTTGAAACTAACACAATTTATTAGCTCTGATGAAAACCTTGTATAAAAAAGAGTGGGGATGGAAACCCATTCACTAGAAGTACAAGGCAAGTAAAAAAAAAAAACACATATCCAAAGGACACCTCAAACCATGCAATACCAAAACACCCAAGGTGCATAAAAAAAAACGAATGTATTGGCTTTGTCTTACAAAAGCCTTGTGAGAACTTCTTATGAGTGGGTATAGGCTTAGAAAAATAAGCTTCATGGATGTGGTTTTCCAATCAACCCCTAACATCAACTGCTTTAATAAGTATTGAACATTTGCTTTTTAAAATTATTTAATAAAATACAAAGCCTCTCATGGTAGAGCTACTTGCTTATGCTATGGACAAGCATCTCACATGGGAAGACTTAGTATCAAGTGGCCACTAGATGTTAAAATGTTGATCTCCCCCTTGAATTTGAAACAAATTTTTAAACGTTGGGTTGTTTAAAAGATCAAAGATCCAATACAAAATATGTAAGTTATGTACAAGACACACTATTGGATGGCCACCAAATATTAAATATTCAATTCCAACCAAATTCAAACATAAGATTTAATTCCACTATTATGATGAATTTGTTCACATATTATTATCTATCAAGATCAAACCTAACCTCCAAATCAAAAAGTTTAACAAATATTTGACAATTCTTTGTCTAAATCATAGTTTAAACATTCATGCAATGTAAATAGTCACTAAACATAAACAATCAAACATAAGAAGAAATCCTATCCATTTCAACCAAAAGTTTGTAACTACTATACGACTACTATCTAAATAGCTTGATTTTGCAACTACAAATATTGTAATCCTACATGTACATGGAGTTGCAAGTTAGTATAGTTGCATGTGCAACTACATGTGGGTTAAAACTAGCGGGTAGTTGTATATGTGACTATATGTTACAATTGCCCATGTTTTAGTTGAAAATGTAGATGGAAAGGAGTCATATGTCATCCAATATTGATTGCACCCATACATGGATGATACCATAGTTGTTTTTGTAATTACTGTCTTATTTTTTGCAACTATAATAATATATTCATCCACATATACAAAGAACCATGTTAAACCACCTAGAGCACATTACTTTTTAAAATGAAATATTATTAATTAAATAGATTTACCAATGGGTTTTATTTACTACAATTCATGGTTCTTGAACCATGTTATCATTGACTATGGGTGTTTTTTTGCATATGCAGAACCATGGATAAAGACTCGCTACTTGACATGAGTCCATTAAATAATTCTTATCATTTGGAGGGTTTGACAATGACATATGTTTGACCATATATTTGTGTCTTGGCTGCGACATAATTATCCACTAAGTGGACAACTAGCCATGGATTGCTACAAATAAGCACAAGCCCTAATTATAATAAGGTTTTGATTAATTAGAACTTAAGAATTCATGTTTCAAGAGGATTTAGAAACAAAAGACATTACACTATAGATAAGAGGTTTAATCTAAATACTGAATATTGAAAACTTACATAACAAAACTACAAATCACAAAAGGAGCTACAATATCCACATAATTTTAGCAAAGAAATTTCATTACAATCTAAACTGAATTGTCCAAATACAACAATTAAAAATGAAAAATGTAATAAAAAAATCTAGAATGATTTTTGCAAATGTCTAGATTTTAAATCATGTCACATTGTCCCCCCCCCAAGCTTCTACATAGGGCTTGAGCAGCCAAAAAATTATTTTCTCTATTCAATTCTATTACACCTACCAATGTCTTATTACTTTTTAAATTTGAAAAGTCCAATGGAGCTTCTAGCCCAAACGCAACATTGCACATTTCAATGCAATCATCATACATGTTTGCAACAACCTGCCAACTTCTAAGCTCCGTCCTAGGTACAACTTTCCACCAAGGTGTCTTTGGGTCATTTCAAAAAAAGACTCGTTGAACTTGTGAAGGGAAAACAAAGGGTTCATCAAATTCATGCAACAAGTGACAAAAATTTGCAAGTAGAAAACCTGCTTCATCTTGTTTATAAAGGGGGTTGCTTCTATTGTCAGTCCCATTCTTCACCCAATTACACCAAAATAACACAAATCATCAATTCATGGGACCATAATCTAGTTGTAGATCTGGTTCAAGGTCCCAACATATTGGATTTGACCAAGTACATTGTCTTCATTGCCTTGTGCAACACCAGAGTCATATGTAAATAATAGATTAATCTGTTCATCATCCGCTCTGAAATGGTTCTTGTATGCCTTCATTTTTTTGTAACTTAATGCAATGAAACTTGGAGGGGTTGAAAGCATCAGAAGATTTATGTCTATAAGGGAAGTACTAACACCTTGATGGGTTTCAATGGCATCCTTCACCCACTTAGCCATCACATCAATTTCCTTCAAGTGTGGTGGAAATATCATAGGTTGGGCACTTGTAGTAGGGTCTAATAGCCAAGCCCCTTCAAACTCAAATTTCCCAACCTTAATGCGAGCCTTTTCATCCCTATATTTCTTACAAAACCCACACGATAAAGATTACTTGATGAAGTACCTAATGATTAATGTTGTACCAATCAGCCAAACATAGGTTAAACTTCCTTCCACTAATAATAAAATCAACAAGCATGATAATCCACTTATGGAATTAGGGTATTAATAAGTACATGGCATCCATCAAGTACATTAAGGTGTTTGAAACTCAATTGATAATATTGTTAAGCTATGGGAGTGCTGCAAACATGATCACATCCCAGAGGTGCATAGGTCAAACCATAGCAAATGAAGAAAATGAAGCTGCTTCATTATGCACTTGCATATTTGCCGGGGCTTGATTGGTCATATGGTCATCCTAAATGGTGATCGGGCTACATACCTTCTCAAGCTTGAGGGCCTCTCCAAAAGGAAGAGTAAAACCATCATTGATTATAGCCTTGTATTTCAACATCATTCTTTCCTGATTTTTAAGAATGGCTTTGGCAATTGCCTTTGGCTGTGTATCCAACAACTCAATGAGGGTAACCACTCAACTCACCAGACCCCATTACTCTGCAGTCTGTGCATCTACAGACTCAGATGTTAATGACACTTGCCTCGCCCTATGTGGGCCTATTACATGAGGTAGGTTTCGTGACAACCCCCATGATGGAAATATACCAAAACCTGCACCAGTGACAGAATTGGAATGAATCTTGAGCAAATTAGTCATGGACATTCCAAAGATGACCCACAATTTTAGCTACTGTGGTCTAGATTGAAAACGCACTTAGCATATGCATTGACAGTGATACTTGCAACAAGCATATCAAAGGTTAGTGCAACGCCTGTTGATGGCACCAATGATGGGTTTCCTACACTGCTCCATTTGTGCAACTGGGTCCTTGTCTTCATTTTTCACATCGCCCTTGAAGACTGCTGCTGGTGCCGGCAGGTCCTGCCATCATCAACCTTATTGCTGAGAGAGAACCACTCCAGCGCTAAAAAGCTCGCCCTGCTCCTGTGAGAATGATGACTTTGACGGCAGGCCTCTGATCCAATTCCTGGGAAAGCTCCGCCAGCCGGGTGAGCATATCCTTGGTGAGGGCATTGAGAGCTTTGGGTCTGTTGAGAGTGATAAAGGCATTTCCACCGCCGCATACTTCAAGCCGTTTGTGATTCTCAGCCTTATCTTGTGCCATGGCATTGACAAACTCCTTATTCTCCATCTCTGCATCACCAGTTCAAACCCTTCTTAAGTTATCATACATCTCAATTCCCAACTTTCTGATCGCCTCTCTCGTGCATGGACTACGTCAAAAGCCCAGAGAGTACACAGAAAGAAAATTCCACAGAGATCAAAGAGTCTCAAGCTAGGGTTTCAGCTATATGGTTTAAAGCTAGGGTTTCAGCTATATACTTTGATATATCATCGTCACTGGAACTTCGATTTTTGAGAAGACCATCTTGTTTCTTTCTTTTTCTGAGGAATCGAAGAGAATCAGTAATGAAGAAGATTGTCGTAGTTGCGATTTTTCTCATGGTCTCGTTGAATTTCCAGGTGCCTCTAGCACGGAGTGAAAGCAAAGGAATTGCAGGAGCTGCAGAAGCAGCAGCACACAAGGATGATGATGATGATGCTTATGCTTCGAGCTTTGGGTCAGGGTCTGACGACTCTGCCATGATTCTTCTCCACAATGGGTATGTTTACACTCCGAGATTCTTAGGAAAGGCGCATGTGTTACTGGCAGGCGGATCCGTAGCTGCAATTTTCAAGGAGGGAGATTTCCCACTGGCTAACTTCTCGGGATTGCCTTGTTTGAAAACCATTGATGTGGAAGAAGGGTTTGTAGTTCCGGGCTTGATTGACATGCATGTGCATGTCACGGGTGGAGGAGGAGAAATGGGTCCTGCTAGTCGTACTCCAGAAGGCAAAATCTCTGAGCTTCTTGAGGCTGGCATTACCACTGTTGTTGGCATTCTTGGAACTGATTGCGTCTCCAGAAGGTAGGTTTCTGCTCTCTTTCATATCCTAACCCTAACCTAAATCCTTGTGTCACAAGCTTGGCCTCAAGTAGATCCCGCATCCTGGACACTACTATGTCCTGAGCCTTAGAAGCAATGGTTTTCCTGGTGTGCAAAAGCATGCAATTCCTTTCAGGAAAAGCAGAGAGCACTGTTGAAGTCATGATTATCTGCTTTGCAACCATTCCAGGGTTTGAAAGATGGCATGTTTATGTTTTTTCTTTTAAGAACAATGGGCATTGATTTGTGTCTCTGGCAGTTGAATGACAAAATTCCAGAATCACTTTTTACAGCCTCGAGAATTTGCGGTCAAAAGTAGCAGCTCTTCAAGATGAGGGGATTACAGCATGGATGTGGAGTGGATGCTACCGAGTGCCATCTCCAACACTCACTGGCTCACTAGTGCGTGACATGCAACTCATTCAAGAAGTGATTGGTGCAGGCGAGATTGCCATCAGTGACCACCGTAGCAGCTGGCCCTCTACTCAGGTTGGTTTCAATGTTTTGACTCTCACCCTGAAACCCTGAATTGTGAAATCTTGATGGGCTGCAAATCCTTATATTAGAAACCCTTTATCTGAATGGACTTTGAGGTCAAGGTATTGTGGGTGTGAACAGGAGCTTCTAGGTTTAGTGACTGATGCAAGAGTAGGAGGAATGCTATCTGGGAAAGTGGGATTGGTGCATTTTCACACCGGCTCTGCAGCATCAAGATTGGATCCGCTGTGGGCGGTTATGGAAGCCAGCAAAGGTGCCATCCCCATCACTCAAATGCTCCCGACACATATCTCTGGCAGAGGTCCTGGCCTCCTCCAGGTCTCTTTCTCTTGCCTGAACCTTCTCATTGAACTTGTCAATGAAATTTCATTGTTGTGCATTGAACCCTGCAGCTCTTCCTGTCCCAACTGCATACCAGACTTCCTGTACCATGCTACCAAATTCTGCTAGAGAGAATAAACTCATCAATTGGTTTCCAGGCAGCTGAGGAATGGGTAGCTCAAGGTGGACGGGTGGATTTCACTGCTGATCAAGATGGCGAAACTCAATCATTCGATGCATTGATGGATTGGGGCAGACGTTTTGGCAATGCTGCTCTTACTGGTGTGTCACTCTCCTCAGATGGGTTTGGGTCACTGCCAAAGTTCAACAGCAAGGGGGAGCTGGAAGAGTATGCAGTTGCTTCCCCTAGTGCAAATTTGGACACCATACGCAGGCTAGTGCTTCAGGGTGGCTGGAAACTGGAGGATGCGCTTGTGTTTAGTACCACCAACCCTGCCTCTTTCTTAGCCTTCAAGAACAAAGGTTCAGTTTCTCTGTCTCCCTCTCTCATCCTATCTACATGTACACCACAGTGAGGTGATGAAGAAAAGGGATTCCATCCTTCACCTGTTTATGAATCTAAGATTTTGGTGTCAACAGCTTGTCTCTTGGGGTATGTGGAACTGGATCTCCATTGTTTTCAAACAATTAGCTTTTTGTTGATGTTTGGAAGCTATAAGAGCTCTCTGACATTTGGTAGTGTTTCTTGATGTGTTGGAGTTACAGTAGGATGTTGATTTATTCTGTGGTTTTGAAAGTCATGAACTCGCTCTATACTCATATTGGGACAACCAAATTTTTTGTGTTGACAACAAACACCCATTATGGTTCTGACCTTTTATTATCTGTTGCAGGAATGCTGAAGGTTGGGGGAGATGCAGATGTGGTAGTACTCAATGCACAGACACTACAACTGCAATACGTGATTGCAAGGGGCAAGGTGTTGAAGACACCCAATTGGACATATTCTGGAATGTTTGGCAAACAAAAACTTCCTACAGCATCAAGTTCCAGTCAGCCTGTTGAGCATTGTAGATATGATACCTGCAACAATGATGATGACAATGATGTATGGGTAGAAACTACATGCAAACTAACAAATCCAGAAGCTGGTACAAGATGTTCAAGCTAAAAGTTGTGATTTGGTTTTGAATAGGGCACAGCTTGCCCTTTGTTTATTGCACAGCACCTTTTCTTTTTGGTCTTGCATGGACATAACAAAATAGATTGTGTGTGTGTGTGTGTTTAGATTGTTTGAAGAAAAGTTCTAAATTAACTAAAGAATAATCTCTCAGGCAAACATCTTCTGAGTGTGATGTTTACAAGCAAAATTTTAAGCATTTAGGAGGTGCAGGCACACCTGATCAATCACATGATGATCACAATTGTGATCATAATGTGTCCAAAAGTAACTGAAAATGAGGAAACTCAAAACAAGATTTCAATTAATCAAGTAATCAAAGTTATTAAGACTTGGGAAGCCTAATTTGGGATTAATCTAGTAATTAAGATTTGGGAACCCTGATTGCTTCTCGGTCATTATGATTACTTCAAGTTATTAGGGTTACCAAATCGCCATCAGTATTAACACCAGTAAATAATTGTAATTAAAGAGGAGGTTATTTATGGCACTGTCTCAATTAAACAATTGCATAAATTCCAATAAAAAACTCTGTGATTTCCATTCTGTGATTTTTCAAGCCCATATCAAGCAACATTTACCATTTCTGGATTCCAATACAAGGTTTTTTAAAAACATATAATTTATTATTATTTATTTTTTAGGGTCCCTGAATTATGTGTTATAAAAAATTTGTCATTTTTTCTCCCAACAAAACAGAAAAATTAGAAAAACAAATTGAGAGAAAAAGTAGGACAAAATTTGTCTGAAATTTAAATAAACTGTGAATCACATATGGGTAGAATTGAATGGGCCATTGTGATCAAAAATATCATTAAATATCCCTTTTAGAATGAAACGACTGTTTTTTTATTTCTCTGTGCACTTTAAAGGATCTCCCCCAAGGACAAAAACCCTATGGGATTCAGCCAGGGGGAGATCCTCCTATTTTGTATGTTCCCATAAAAAGAGAGTCATTTACATGCATGGAGGTTCTTGTTCCCATAAATAGAAAGTCATTTACAAGCATGGAGGTTATTGTATTCATGGGTTCTCCTGACATTTGAGAACACTCTAAGGCCGAGGTCCTTAGGTGGCCCTCCCTTAGGAAAGTCCTTATACTCATGAGTGTCGTGATGTGTAGTGTTGTGACATTCGATGTCGTAAGGGTGTATATCCATAGTAAATTCTACTGAACAAAAAGCTAAAACCAATCAAAGGTAGAAACTAATCAATCACAAAGAGATGCATGCACATATATATACAATGCAAAAAAGGAGGTTAAGATGAAAATTTCATGTATCCTTCCCAAAGCTGAGCTAGGAAAAGTGTGGCATGGTTTGAGTAGAAATCAAGGTGTTACAGGAAAACATGATGAACAATACCAAATGTTGGCGGGAACTTCGGCTTGAGACAGAATAGATGGTATCCACCATTACAATTATCGCAAAGCAACATCTAATTAGCATCGTCTATCCTTTAACATGCTTGACATGGATAGTCAAGTGCAGGAATCCAAGTCGACATGATGATGGTAGGATCCAAATTTGGCAGGTGGCAGGGCGCATAATTTTTGGAGTGATCCCAAATTGTGCGTCTGTCAACGCCTTGTAACTCTAACACACCTAAAGGCCCGATCACCTTAATCCTTAAGATAGTGCGACCGGAAGAAGTGTCTAGACTATCATTAAGTTGTCGCTGCATATACACAAAGTTATCAACATCAAATTGTTTCACCTTAGGTTTGTAACTTCCATCTCGTGTGTAAGCATATCATAAGGTGTTTCGATGTTGTGCAATGGACAAGTTCTCCATGGCCATGGGCATAACCTTCCTAAATATAACAACCCTCTTTACGATGACCCTAGCCCAAGTGGTTAGGGAGTCCAAGTCCACAACCTGGTCCATTTAAACAATAATGGAAGAGGGTGGAATGGGATGTCTCCCAAAAAATAAAAAGTAAAGAGCGAAATGAAATAAAGAAGCGTGTTTGGACATCGTGTAACCCATGGCGATGTAAGGTAGGGCCAGGTCCCAATCCTCTTTGTTCCTAGTTAGGCAAATTTTTCGAAATCCCTTCTTGCATGTCTAAACCATCCTTTCCACAAGGCCATTAGTTTAAGGATGATCTTTTGAAGTTCGGTGATGGTCAATGAGAGCATGATCAAATAGGCCTTGGAATTCTCCTCTGAATTCTGATCCTTGACCAATAAAGCACTTAGCACAAGCCCTAAACCTACTTAGGACCTATTATAAGAAAACATGGTTGGTGTTCTGTGATGACTTATTTGGTAGTGTAACAAGTTAGACCCACTTTGAAAAATGCTCAATCATAATCATGATGTAGACATTACCCCTGGAGGTTTGTGGGAACTTTCCAACTAAATCACATGACCAGCGATACAACATGCCCTGAATAGGGAGTGAAGAAAGCGTGAGTTATCAAGAAGAAAAAGAAGTTCTCATTCTATCACATTGTTCACACCTAGCAATGACGTCTTGGACTTGAGCATACATACTTCTCCAATGGTAATAAGGAGTGAGAAGGCTATAAATACGTTTAATTCCAAAGCGTCCAAGCTTTGAATGTTCCTTCTAAATAAGACCATGTTGTTCATGTGGTGGAGGAACCACTCTATTGCCTTGTGGTAAGCATCAAACGAAGTGATTGTCCTTCCATGAATAACATTTGGACCGTTGTTGTATGCGATCCTGATGACTTGATGTAACTTGGGGAAGGTAATCCCCATGTTGAAGAAACCTCAGAATGTCCAAGTCCTCCCATATATCCACAATGGGATGCTCAACCAGGTTACATTGTAGTAGTGCAAGATAATTAGATGCATAAAATACATGTACTGCTTGAATTTGGTTGAAGTTTTGCCTGGCTTATGAAAAATCTTCAAAAGTAGTGAAAGGTTTCCACGACATGGTATTCGTGTTCTGATGTGTAATACTAGGTCAGTGAATAACCTTGAACTCGTACTCCTGAAGTATAAGCGCCCAACAAACTAACTTACTAGTAAGTTTGTCATTGGTCATTAACCATTTGATAGGTTAATGGTCGATATACAAAGTGAACTCAGTGCCATAAATATACGGCTTGAAATGTATGACGACCCATATAACAACAAGACATTCCCCTCGTATGAAGAGTAGTTGTTCTCAGCCTTGTTGTTGCTTCGGGATGCATAGGCGATCACATATTCTTTGCCTTCTTCATCAAGTTGGCCAAAAATAACACCAATACTAAGAACACGCTAATTAGTGCGTAGAATGAAAACCTTGTTGAATTCAAGTCTTCTCAGAATGGGGAACTCTAAAAGCTTTTCCTTGAATGTGTTGAAAGCTTTCTGAGCCTCTTCACTCCATGTCCAAGTAACATTTTTATAATGCATAGAGAGGATGAACAATAATAATGAAGTCTTGGACATAAATTCTATAATAATTACATAGTCCAAGGAAGCTCTTCAAAGTGTGAACATCAGTAGGATTGGGCATCTCCAAAATGATTATTATTTTGGCCCAATGAGCCATAATACCATTTGACAAAATTATGTGTCCAAGGTAGACTACTGAGGTGACAACAAATTCACATTTTTTAGGATGGATCTTCATATTAACTTCGTGGAACCTATTAAATAACTCCTCAAGATGAACCAAATGTTGTAGGAATCCTTTGCTATGCACTAGGACATCATCTATGTAACACTTCAGGAAATATGCCCTTTAGAGAACTTGGTCCATGATTCGCTGAAAGAAGACAGGTGCATTCTTTAATCCAAAAGGCATCACAAGCCATTCCCACAACTTGTTGCTTCCATGGAATGTTGTTTTCTTGCGATCCTTCGGAGTGAACACAATCTGGTTAAAACTTTGCTTCAGATCCACAATTGTGAAGATGTTTGAATCTCCAATGCTATCAAACAGTTTTTTGGGAGTGGGCATGGGGTACCTGTCTTGAAGTATAACCATGTTCAAAGGCTTATAATCCCCACACATCCTTTTCTCAGTCCATAATCCAGCTAAATCCTTTTTTGTTGGCATTAATGTAGCGGCTACAAAATCAGAACTTGATGGCTGAATGAGACTAACCTCATGGAGCTTTTTGTATCTTTCATCTATTAGTTCCCACTCATGCTTGCTCAACCTATGTTTCCTCTGATAGATGGGTGTCTCATTTGTAAGGTCTATAGAGAATTGCATGGTCTTACACCTACTTAAGTCTTTCATTGAGAATGTGAACACATTCTCATACTTAATTAACAAGTCTGTGATCTGATCTTTTTCCTTCTTGGTGAGTTGGTTCCCCATAACGAAAGGGTAGTTAGAAACACATGGAATGGAATTGGAAAGTGTGTTTGAAGAACCTGGTGTATCGGGTTCTCCATTATCCAAATGTGTAGATTCGTAGAAAGTTGTAATTATTTCTCCATAAACTGATGTACTTCCATGTGTATCAAAAACAACTTGAATCAAATTACATGGTACCTCCTTCCCCCCAACACTAAGAGTGAAATGTAGAGTGTTGAAGATAGGCAAGTGTACTTGGTCGGGGTGCCATGTGGTTGCATTGCCATAACTACAAGTTGATTAAATCAGTGTTCATGTTGTGTACATTTGAAAGAATACACAAGTTACTTACAACCATGTAAGGGAGTTTAGGTCCATGCCTCTCCCCAGTAAAGTGTTACATTCTAATCTACTCACCTTGGTGTGACTAGTAGTGTTAGTTTGGAACCCCATAACCTTTTTTCTTTCTTTCGAACTTGGTTCATCCCAAGTGGCTGAAGCATGATGATACACCAAGCTTGGTCCATCTCCCTGAAAGGTGTGTGCTCTTGGGAAGGAAATAAAGGTGGGCCAAGCACCTGTTGGTTTTCCTATTATGTTCATAAGAAACTAAAGAGGTTTCTTTTGCCTTGTAACTGGTTGGCAAAAGTTTTAATCATCCAATATGTGAGAAACCTACAGGTTGGGGTCTTTGATGGTGTATCTCAAAGCCAACTATAGAACTGAGAATGGTGCAAGGTTAGTCCACCAGTTGCATAGTCGGTGCGCAAAGGAACCGCATTGTGTCGCATCGAGTAGAAGCGGCTCTCCAAGGTAATGTTTGACTAGCATGTAATGTTCTTGAACTTTTTCCTTCTAGTCAAGTTGAGAAATAGTGTTCTCAATTACATAATTAAGCGTAGGAAAAATGGATTGAGCCTAGGTGACCAATTGTACCATGTCCGTGAAGAGACCGGATCTTGTGTCACTCAAGCTTTCCCCAAATGTAACCATTGAAAATCCTTGACATTTTCAACCTGAAATGATGAGGTCCACGGTGCCAAGTGATTCCATATGCTTCTTTTGAATTAATTGTATGTCAGAGGGCAAGAAAGTGAAACTAACCTTCCATGCGGTGGTTGCAAACTATTGTGCAAATCTGGCTGTGAGCTCCATTATTTTCCATGCCGCCACTTGCCTTGCAATAGGATCAATGTCTACGTAAAGATACTTCCGAATCACCATCCCTAATTGTAGTAGGACTTCAAGACCTGTACCAATACCACCAAAGAGTTCTACTAATGTAATCCCCTCCTTAGGCAGTGCTTAGGTGATTAGCTAATGAAGTACTAGCTTAATCGATTCGTCATGGCTATCCATGTTCTCAAAATTAGATAGAGTTTTGACCAAGGGCTCGTGGGCTGCTTTAAACCTATGTAAAACCTTTGATCCATGTTGAATGTTAGTAGGAACCACCCTTAAATTTTGAGTAGCTTGGGCGTAAACTCTCTCCTCTTGATATCCCTCTATTGACTCGTGGTTAACTTGTTAGATGTAGGAAATGATATGTGTGTCCTTGAGTATACACTAGTGAGCCATAGGACTATGGTTCCCATGTAAATCAAGGGGTATGTATCCCAAGTGGTGGCCATTAGTCTCCCAAATCCACTTGGTAATACGCATGCTCGAACAAGTTGTCAATTGTGAAACTTGGTGGAAACAAGGCCTGTTGCCCAATGAACACATCGTAACTAGTGGCATTGGTGATTAAACATTTGACCTATAGGTAAACCTCTTGATTTGTACCTTCATTAAAGTTAAGTGCAATCAAATTGGAACTCTCCCTAAGTACCTCCTCTATGCTCCCACTAGAAGTGCGAATTTGTCACATAAATTTCCATAGTTTAGAGTCAAGCATGCCCATCTTCTTGGCGAATTGAACTCCAAGAATCACTGATTAGGCACCTGTATCAAGAAATACCACTTTGGGTGTATGTCTTTGCACCTATATTGTTGACTCAGTATTGTCAATAATGGCAAATCCGATGGCAATGGAAGTTCTCTCATTAGGCACCACCTTCAGAAATGAATGAGAGGCTTTGTGAAGAGAATGGCTATCCAAAATGCCTTTGCTGAGTAACAAATCCATAAGTGAGGTGTTTTTAATTCCCTTTTAATATGTGAATGTAGAATCATAGGTAGTAGAATTCACTAGTTTAGCCATGCTAGAACTAATGACTAGATTCCGAGTGCCATCTACAACATGTGAACCAATCGAGTGTCTCTCCAAAGCGTTGGATGGGACTTTTGTAGCATGTGGATTAGGGATTGGTAAAGAACCTGATGTAGTGTTCAAGGTATCCTTTAGTATTGCAATTATGTCCCTGGTGCTTAGCTTCAAATCTTGAAAATTAAACAATAGTGTATTCACAAGTTTTTGCGCCACTTCATGCATTTGAACTTAGCATTCCATAAGTTCATCAGTGGAAAATTGTGCATTTTCTTGATGTACATGTACTCTTGGGACACAAGAATTTGATGCCCTAGCAGCTTGTGGTGTAGTAGTCTCCTCCCCCTTCGCCAACAAGGTGCGTTCTTCTTTTGTGTTGAGAGGATGAAAAGATTATGGCATGACTACTCGAGCTCCTCTAGCTTTGGTAATAGGACTTGAACCATATGTGAGTCCATTAGCTTGAATTACCTGCCTAGTGACAAAATCTCTGGGTGCCACAGCAGCCTCTTGTGGTGTGAAGTAGGAAGGGCAAAAAGAAATGGCAATTTCTAGTGTGAGATTATAATTGTGTGCATTGGAAAGAACATATTCCCTAACCATGGCGTTGTGTTAGAAGCCATAGAACGACATAGGAGGTCCTTCCCATGATCGTGAACCTTGTATAGGTTGGGCACAACTAGCTGGTTAGGAATACTTGCCTTTTAGATTAGCAAGTTAGGCCCTTAATGATTTAAATTCATTTTGTAGAATTTGACTAGAATGACATGGGCTTGAAGCACCTCCCTCTTGTCAACATTGTAATATTTTTTCTTAGCATTCTTATTGGAATTACCTTTGGTGGGGGAAGCTTGAATGGAAGGTTGAGGTGCTTTGGCTTTTAGTTAAGGTGAAGCGGAAGATATTGGCAGATTTTGCCATGGTAATCAAAATTGCTTTCGTTTCGGGAACTTGGCAAAACAAATAGTTTCTTAATGTCCCTTTTTTCACAATAATCACAAAAGAGATCCTTAGAAGGAATGTTGCACTCATTAGCTTTATGGCAGGATTGTCACAATAATTGCAAAAAGGTAGGATGGGTGTAGTTGAGTGCACCACTTTAGCCCTTGAAAAAGAATGTGATGATCTGGTTGATGCAGTTGGTGGAGGCTAAGGCTTTGAATGTGATGGAGGCCTCATAGTATTGGCTTCATAATGTGCATGAGCTAGTTCTAGATTTTTAGAAATGTTGTACACATGCAACAAAGTGTACAAGTCTCTAAATTCTAGAACAAACCCGTTGCAAAACCTGCGCATGGGGTGTTGAAGTACTTTCCAACAAATGAAGATACCGATGGATAGCCTCCAAGTTTGTGATGCTCTAAGTATCTTCTTGAAGTTTGAGAAACCTCCTATAGGGCATCTTGAGGGTTTCATCTTTCTGCCAAGAGAAGGTAGCGAGCTGAAGAATTTTTTTAGAACTTTTAACTAGAAATTTTAACTGAAGAACTCGAAAGAATTCCCCCAATGGATCAGCAAAAGCTGATGCATTGATGGTGGGAGGAATGTTTGTGGTAGCAACAATGAGTTATCGAGGAGAAGGTTTTACTAAAGCATGTACCAAATTTGAATTATTGGGCATAATCCCATGATGTGCAATGGCAACTTGTGATGTAGCTTGAAAGGCAGTGGCCATGGCCATGGCATAAGCTAGATTATGGATATAAGTGATGCCCAAAATCCTCGGAGAATGTTGCTCGTAGACATCTAATGCCTCATAGTGCACATAACAGGCCAGTTGTTTGAATGCGAACGCCTCGGTGTAATTAACACCATACTTGAGCTCTAATTCACAAACCACAGTTGAAAAAGTTACCTTGAATTCCCTCAAAGAAATGGTACATGGCCTTTTGCTGAACTTCTCAATTCTCCCAGAGGAACTACTGACCTCCATGCTGTATATGGGTGTAGAGGTAACGATTTGAAGTGGAATATATGGTGATGGTGTGAAAGCTAGTGCGGCAGTAGATGTACCCCATTAATTAACCCCTCAAAATGGACTTTGATGTACCATTGATGTAATGTAATTTGAACTTGAATTCATGGTAGGAGTTGTACTGGATGACACTAGCGATGTAGATGTTTGATGTATTGTCATGAAAATTGTGAGTTCAAAGGAATCAGCTCAAATGATTGTATGTTACTTCGTAG
>Ga0209611_10002975_pt1 | contig 29668 bp, 30 predicted proteins | sample S1TSphgellanicum_3_FD_187693 | JGI IMG/M metagenome (GOLD analysis project Ga0209611, IMG submission 187693) | Host-associated microbial communities from peat moss isolated from Minnesota, USA - S1T2_Fc - Sphagnum magellanicum MG (SPAdes) (version 2) | ecosystem: Host-associated > Plants > Peat...
AGGAACTCATGTAGTTGATTGAGTGGGTAGATCAATGATGTAACCATTGTTGAACTATTGGAGTGGCTAGCCATGACCGAGTAAAAATCTCAAAGGTGTGGTTGTTCAGTGAATAATGGTTTGTCCATTTGTTCATTTTTTTTTGGCTTTTTTTCCCCCCCTATTTTTTCCAAACATGTCCCATCTAGTGTTTTTTTGTTTTTTTTAAAATTAAAAATTTATAATTTTATTTATTCAAGAGGATTTTTCCATAGTGGCCACAAAAAGGATCCCAATGTGACTTGTACAAAGGACTTTTGCCAAAAAAAAAAAGGTGCCAAAATTACAAGAAGATTTGAATTAGGATTCATACATTGGTTACATTAGAATTGATTTTAAATTGTTGTAGGTGAACAACTCTTCTTATGTTACGAGGAAGTACTTGTTATAATTACTTAGGTAGTGGGGGAAGCATGTGCCTTCAAGGTTGCTTCCAAGCTTAGTAATGGGGAAATGCCTACCTAGTACCTAGTTCCCTTCACCAAGTACAAGGAACCTCAGGCAAATGGGTCCCCTTATGAAAAGGCAAGCTAGGATCTCTTTCATGTAAGAGGGAGGGAGGGTTTTTTTTTGTTCATGACCGAAAAGGAAATTTTAATAAGACATTAAAGAAAAAAGAGGTTATTTCAATTTCCTTGTTTTGAGGTACATGGGGGTCATTGCAAGTGAGTGCTCTTCTAAGCTTACTCTTTCCATCGCTTTCTCTTGTTGATATGCTTCTTGTGATCGGTGGAAGGTTTTGATCATTTCAAGGCTTACTCTTTCCATCCCTTTCTTTTTTTATATGCTTCTTGTGATCGGTGGGGGTTTTGATAATTGCAAGTGAGTGCTCTTCTAGGCTTACTCTTTCCATCGCTTTCTCTTTTTGATATGCTTCTTGTGATCGGTGGAAGGTTTTGATCATTGCAAGGCTTACTCTTTCCATCCCTTTCTCTTTTTGATATGCTTCTTGTGATCGGTGGGGGGTTTTGATCATTGCAAGTGAGTGCTCTTCTAGGCTTACTCTTTTCATCCCTTTCTCTTTTTGATATGCTTCTTGTGATTGATTGGTGGGGGTTTTGGAACATGATTTGTTTTGATGCGATGCCCCCTCTTTCTCATATGCTTCTTGCAATTGGTGAGAGCTTTGGAACATGATTTGTCTTTATGCCCCCACCATGACCCACTTTGGGTTTTGCTCTTTTGGCTTGGAATTGGGTGCTCTCTCTTTGTTCCTTCTTTTCCTCCTTTGTTGAGTGCTTTGTTTCATGAAGTTTGCCAAGGTTTCATCAATTTTCCCCTTTCCATATAGAGAAGTTTCATATAGTATTTGTTTCCACGTAGCCAGCCTCTTAAGCAACTTACTATTCTATAAAGTCATGATATCCAGGGTAAGCTTCCCTAAAGGCCATAAGGTTTGATTGATCTGAAATTTGTTTAGGGTTTTCAATTGGTCAAGGTTAGGTCATGAGAGGGGCTTCCATTCTTTGAGGACACTGTTTTACTCTTTACTTCCATTATAAACTAAGGGATCCCGAGGAATTCATGCATAAACAAATATAGAGAATGGTGAGAAATTGAACCAATTTGGAACCAATTTCCTTGTGCCAGAACAACGACAACAATCAGAACCAAGCAAACACATTTTTATTGTGTAGTCTTAAGTTTTACCGACACCCATCCAAAAAAACAAAACAAAACAAAACAAAACATTTCTGTTATACATAATCATATAACTCTGCAGATTAGCTTGGTTGTCAAGTATTAAGAGCTTTATCCACACCCAACCAAAAATAAATCAAAAAATCCAACATTCAACATACCTGCAGCAGACTTCTTTGCCAAGCTTAAAGTATGAAGTGTTGTTCCATCTTGTTTATAATTAGCAGTGGTTTTTTGTGCTGCAGCTATGGCTCAGAAGATGAGTACTACGGCTTGCATTCCGCTGTATACTGTCAAAATGTACCTTTCATAGTTGTTTGCAAGACTGCTACATACTTTTTTCCAGTCGTAAGTATTACTGGCCACTGAAGAAAAAAATAGCTCCCTGGAACATAAACCTAAAAGTGCTCAATGAGATCAACAGAACAAACACTGTCCTCGTGAATACTCTCAGTGCATGTCATACAGTCTTTTCAGTGCAACAGAAAATTGAGCATGTCCAAATTGTGTCACCGTTCAAGGCAGATCTGTCTGTTTCAAGGTTGATTAGCAATCCGCTGATTTGGCCGTGTCCTGCTGCTTAAGATACTGAGTTAGGTCGGTTTCAGTCATGTATGTGTACTTGTATGTGAAGCCCTCAGGTTCCCAAGGAGCAGCTCCGTCAGCTCCTGTACCTGTGACCTCAACTGGTTCTGCTTTTGGAAGTTTTGGAAGCTGTTCTGTTGTGGGTCTTACAGCAGCAAGACAATTCATTTGAGGTTCACACTTTGGCACCTTCAGGGGGAGGACTTGTTTTTCTTCACTTGCTCCATTGGACATCAAAGGTCGTCTCTCTGAAGCCAAGCTTCGGGTTGAGCTTTTGGGATCTGGGGCACTGACATTACCAGCATCCACTTGCATTCTCTGCTCCATCCTTCCCTGCTGAGATTTGGCTTTGCACTTCAACAGTGCTGAGTAAATTGCTTTTGTCGCTAGTTTTCTCAGTTGCTTTGTCGACACCTTTGAATCCAGCATTTGAGAACCACCATTCTGCAGCTGGGAACCTGTTGCTGTAGCTCTGTCTGTTTCTTGGTTATGGTTTTCAAGGTTTGGCAGATCCATTTTTTCTGTTGCTCTTCTCAAGCCCATTGGCATTTCTGGTATATATGGCTTTGACTGCCTGTTGATTTGGTAATGTGTCCGCCAGTCATCAGGCCTGCAACTGGAGCCACCTTTGAGATCCACAACCCTGAAAATATGGACTCGGAAGACTGGGTTTTCTGGATTCCAGCTAAGGAACTCAAACACACAGACATCACCTTCCTCTAAGCAATGGGAGAGGGAAAAGCGCTTAAACGATTTCAAAAGCTTGGCCCGATCGTTGACAGTCCATCGAGCCTTGAATTTCTGGCCATGTACATCCAGAAGGGTAATTGTCACATGCTTTTGGGGGAGCAAGTCCTTGAAAGTGTTTGGCAATGACTGCAAGAAACAGATACAAACTGATACATATCAGCAGCATTTTGCACAGTATCCATGCTAGGTGAATTAGCCAAACCTAGCAAACCCTAAATCCTAAACCCAAGACACCAACCCTGCATGCCCTTGTTTTGGAAACGCCACTCTTAATCAGCCCACACCCAAGAGGCCGTTCCTCCCTCTACACTACATGCCCTTCTCAAAGACATCACCTCCTTAATTGACCTAGCCCTCTAGATGTTTCAGAACATGGTTAAGAAAGGAGACTTTCTCTGAAATCTAGGAGTCATTCCTTTGTCCAAATTCAATGCAAATATCCAAGTAGAATAACCCTAAACTCACCACGATAAAATGGCGGTATACAGATGAGTTTGTCAGCACCACAACAGCACTTGGGTTTGCCGTCTTGAGAGCACGTGCAGCTGTTTCAGCCTGTCTCCTCTCCTTCTCTGTAACAGGGCGTCGAAGAGACACAAATGATGTCTTCCCACCCTTTTGCAACATTGGAGACTTATAAGCTTCTGGCTGCCTTCCTCGAGGCATCTGCTCCCTTTGGAAGCTTGTACACAGAGCATTCTTTTGAGTTGTCAGATTGTTAGCAAGTCCTCTGGATTTCAATGCTCTTGGAGGGCTATCTGGGTCATCCTCCATAACAATTGGGGAAATGTGAATGAGAAGAGTCAATTGTTTTGAATCGATCAACTCAAATACACACACATCACCCTCTTCTAGGTTATGATCCTTCACGAACCTCTTCCATCCTGCACTGAACCGCTTTCCTCCAGCATTTACTAGCCACTTTGCTGGCCACTTCTGTCCAGTTGGGTCCTTCAGGATCGCATCTGTTGTTTTTTCTGGCATCTCCTTTAGTGATATAGGCTGAAGATACAATGGAACACCGATAATCTCAACTTCACCAGACATTGATCCAGTACAGATTCATGATGATCTCAAATGTTTCAGTACAAGTTTAGGGATTTGTATTGGATCAGCAGTTTCAGATGGTACGAACCAGATGCAGACCCAACACAACCATGCAGCATCAGTACTCACTGCAAACCACAATGTAAAAAAGAAGGAAGAGTATATGGAGGAAATGATGAAATTTACCATTGAAAAGCCTGCAATAACATGTGAAGGCTTCATAGTGACCAAGACACTGGGCTGTTTAGTCTGAATGGCGTTTGCAGCCTCCCATGCCTTTTCCCTTTCCACTTCTGTGGGTGGTCGCCTTCGGGTTTGTGAAATTTTGCCACATAGTCTTGTCTTACTACTAGGAAGTTTTTCTTGGTCTTGCACAGATGACCCACCCGCTTCTCCAAAACCTTCACCAAAATTAACATAACTGCTTTTCCGGAAAAAATGGACTTGAAGTGCAATCTCATTGGGATTTTTGAGCTCAAAGACAAGAACATCGCCTTCTTCCAGGCCTTGTTCAATTGCGAATCTTTTCCACCCACCTGCAAGAGTTGTATGGCTCATATATGGTTTTGATGTAACAGACCACCTATTGTCATCCGCATCCACCAGCTGTATTTCAGCTTTCTGCTTCGGGAACCATTTTTTTGCAAAATCTTTGGGAAAGTACTACACCCCCACAAAAACATCCATACCCCAAAAAAGTCACAACACGAAAAATATCCAAAGCAGGAATTGAGCACAAAAGTTTTAGGGCAAGGATCTTTCTGGGGTAAAGCAAAGACCTTTTCCATATGGCATTACAAGGACAGACATGCCACTCACCACACTGTTGTTCACAATGGCACTCCGGTTCACAAAAAGAACTGTGCTTGGATTTTTGGACTTAAATGCGTTAGCAGATTGTAAAGCTGCAAGTGTTGTTGTATCCATTTTCTGCAGGCTTCTTGAGAGTTTCTGGCTCCCTGTCACTGAAACTTCTTGTGGCAATCCATCACTGATACTGAAAAGACTGTTTTCCATACGTGCTTGAGAACGATTCATGCAAGAGTGTGGAGGAGTTGATGATTCATTTTCCTCAATCTTCTTCTTGTTTTCGGTATCAGAAACACCTCTGTTGCTACTATGAGGAGCCATACTTACTAGAGGTTCTTCTTCAACATCCATCATACTCTTGGCATCCTCCTCTCGATCCTGACAATCTTTGAGTGTTTCTCCATTAGTTGTACAATGCTTCTTGGCATTTTGTAATAGGGATGGCTCCCCTTGACCTGCAGATTTTCTCTTCACACCACCTTTCATTTCTGTACGTGTAGGTGTCTTTATATGGGGAGATGGTTTTTTCTCCCCAGCAGATTGCATATGTGCAGGAGACACCCAATTCCCATCATCGCCCACCTGGAGATTGTCCAATTTCTCACTTCCACCAGCAGCAGTCATGGAAGGTGCAGAAAGCGGTTTTTCACACCCTGTTTTGTTGAAGATTTTGACAGTGAAGTAGGAATCAGCAATAAGAGTGCAAAGAATGTAGTCATCAACTTCAATGTTATGGTGGCGGAGAAATTGTCTCCATCCGGCACGTGCAAACCCAAAATGCTGATCATGTGAAAGACCCACATCTATGGTATACCCCCCAGGCCCTTGCAGAACCACATTGTCTCCAACTCTGTAGCCATACTCTTCCATAAATATGATTGGAATCCGCTGCAGACCACAGTGTACATGAAGAAACATCAGATGATTTTTCTTTGCAAAAACCCTCTAACCAAATGAACAACAGACATGCCTACCTTAACAGTGTGGGTAGGATTGTCTGTCTGGCTCTAAATTTCTAGCACTATTGGCAGTGTATAGAGTGTGAGCATCATGGGGGGGGTTGATGATTACAGGCATATCATAAACATGGGTTTAGGGTTACCATGAAGTTCTTCTTGATGTGGCTCATCTTAATGAGCTTCCAAAAGGAGGGTGTGCTCCTGGTTTGTTCCCCCGCCTCCTCAGCTTTACCATGAATTTCACGACATTTACAGGCACAGATTCTGCATGCCCTGAACTCATCCCCATGAGCTGGGACCCCCTGCCCCTCCACCATTCTGTCTCCCAAGTTTTTGAAGCTTTTGTCTGATGATCGCCTCATTTGGTTTGTAAACCAATGAAACCCAAGAGTTCTTCCACTAAAGCAAGCACCTGCCAGTCACACCACACACAGAAGATGATCCCAAACCCATTATGCACGTTATGATTCCAAATTTTTGAATCTAAAGCTCAACCAGACATTACAAAAGATGGGTTGTTGCATCCCTGAACAGTGGCTAATCTACAACAACTCTGAACTTGTTGTAAAAGGAAAAATTCAAGATTTTGCAAAATTGTAATCCCAAAGGGGTTGGTTGTCTAGTGGGCTGTTCAAAGACAGAGCTCGCTCCAACCTCACAGAGTGGGTTGTGACAACAAAGATTAAATTGAATCCCAATTTGCATCCAGGACTCTACACTGAAACCCCGAACCCTATGCTATATGTGCTATGAAACCACAAAAGCTTCAATTTGTGATTCAGTTCTACTGAGAACAGAAGACTAAACCAAAGGATTCAGATGCTACTGATATTCTTGATATTGGTATCTGCTTGTTTCAATATCATACCTTGGCACTCGAGGACAAAACTTTCATCAACTTCTTCTGTTTCTGATTGGACTAGTGATGTGAGGTTGTCCTCCTGACCATCCAAGTAAGTGTTTCATGCCTACTACTATCCAGTCCTGGAAGAAGCAGTAGTGGAAGAAGGACGAGAAAAGGGGCTGGTAGTCTGAAGACAACCCAATTGGGGAAGAGCTTCCACGATATCAAACTCCAAGAGCAAAATAAATGAAGAAGCTCCAACACGGAACAAGTTCACTTACCGTTGCAGCAACAATGCAGAAGAAGAAGAAGAAGAAAAAGAAGCTGAAAAATAATCCAAGGAACCAGAGCTATGGTCGAACACCATCATCTTCTTCGTCTGGAGCTACATTGACTCAAGCTTCTTCAAGTGCCAGAGGCAGCAAGCGAGCTTGGATTTGGTGGGAGGGAAGGGAGAGGGAGAGGGAGCGAGAGCAGTGAACTCTGCAGTGGCCCTGGAACCCTAATCTATGGATTTGTGTTTTTTTTTTTTCCCTGGATATTTTTTCCACTAGAGTTATCCGAGTAAAGTCACCCTCTCTTCACCCTATCCCTTCTTTCAGTGGTAGCTGCAAAGTAAGGAAATTTTATTAAATCTCAGTATGAAATGCTGAAACTCAGCATTTAATTCACAAGGTTCGAGATTAATTATAGCAGTTGTACAGGTAGGAGCAGTGAGAATATATATATGTAGCAGCTCTGCAGTGACGCTCAGGAAAAAAGGAAAGACAGGATGAAACTCAGTTTATCACAAAAATTGATGGTTTTTTTGGGTTTCCCCCTTTGTATGCTAATGTACTTTTTTGCAGGGTCTTTTTTTTTTTTTTAATCTCACCCCGTGTATGACCAAACTCAGGGTTCTGGTGCTGTGTTTTCCTTACTTTATGGATAACTCTAGTATGTTGAATATTTCTCATCCTTATCGATGTCATAGAAAGGGCATTGAAAGCCATTATTACTATGTGACAATCTGATTGGTTTTCTTCAAACTTGTGAGTGAGGTAGGTGGGTTGGTGATCATCCACAAGAGCACTCTCAACCAAATTTTTTGGCTGCATGTTGTTGGAACCTAGTGTCCAAAAGATGATGACTTCAGGAAAAAGAAAATTCTTGCATAATGTGGCGACTTGCGCCCCAAAAAAAAGCCTTTGTATCATCAGCACCTCTACTTTTATCTTGGGCCCATTTTTACCCCCACCCCCAAAAAAAGAAACAAAAACTCATTTGTATCATTAGGGTAGATTGGTCAGTGATCGAACACTTAAGTGCTCAAGGCAGGCCAGATCCAAGGGGAGGGTCTGATGTTTTTGGTGTCCAAACAAAACTTGAACCCCTCTTCTTGGCACATCTGATACACTAACATTCATCAAAACCAGATTAGAAATGAGAAAGTTATAGCGGCCCCCAAAGTAAAAGAGGTCAAAAACTCAACAAAAACAAACCGTCAAAACATTACAAAGGCTGATTCCTGAACACCCAAAAAAAATTCCTTGTATGTATGTTGTTCTTAGAATTCAAAGATGATTTATAAAACTTCAGGTGCCTCTCTCTCCTAGGGAACTTTAAATCGTTTAAAATGAATAAGAAATAAGAAAGTTATGAGATTTGAAAGTAGGAGAGGCCCAAACGAAGCTCTTCTAGGGAATTTTAAATCGTTTAAAATGAAGTGGTCGATTCCATGTCAGCAAGGCAACATTGCCAAAGTGGCAAGTCCACTTCACCCTAAACCCAAAATTCTGCCCTCACACATGAAACTTCATCCATTTATCAACCAAACTTCATTCATTCATTCACCCATCCATTGGAAATTCACAAATGATTTTCATGGATGAATAATCCATGGAATTTGGATGACTTTAATGCAAACCCCCAAAAAAACAAAAAAAATAAAATTGTGAATTGCACTTCAATCAATGAAATAAAAGCATGGATAAAATTTCTTGAATTCATGAAACTTCATTTCATCCGAACATTTCATGAATTTTCGGAGATGGACTTCCATTCATTCATTTCCTCGTAGAGAATGGGACAAAATGAACTTGAGCAAGCAGAGTATGACATTTACAAAAAAATTCTAGCAACCGGATGAGAATTATGATGATGAGAATCAAAGCTCTTGTAGTACTGAAATCCATACATATGCACAATTTTGTTGTCCACTCTGATGGGATTTTGTTAGATTGCTCGACAGCGCAAGAGAAAGATCGTTCACGATGATTCTTGCAAAGCAGTTTAAGCTAGAACACTTTTGACACAGCTGAACGTAAGCATTTTGTAGCTGCAAATGGAAAAAATAGCTACAATCTCTGGGTTCATGAGCAAATTTTACTTTCAGCTTTGTGCCAACCACTTTGATTTGGGTTCACAAGATGTGTTGCAAGGTTTGTTTGACAAACTCTGTGCCCTGAGTCATGCAGTGAAGTCAAGAGACATCAAAGATCTCAGTAAAGACTTGCCAAATGACACTCTGGTATAAGACATTCGGGAATCTGAGCAACATCATTACCTTTTACAGTTTGCATCTCTCTTTTTATCATAGCCGGTGTAACGATTTTGTACAGTGCTGCAAAATAGTTGGCCAAGCAAGGATTTTGATAAATTTGTGTGCCTAAAGTTGGTAAATCTAGGACTTGGGGTAGTATTACAAAGTGAGGAGACTTGAACATGGTGACCCAGTTCTTGTATCCCAACAGTTTCTGAGGATCCACCTATCCAGTTTTCCTTAATTTCTTTCTTATTGTTCATCCTCAGAATCTGACAAGTAGATGAGACTGGCAGGCATGGCTGGGTGCATCTCAGTCCCAACCAAGCTGTTGCCTCCCCTTTCACTGCTAGAATTGAGCGCTCCTGCTAATTGAGTACTGCTGTTATCTGGCATATGATGAGTCTGTTCTCTCAACCTGCTGCTCATCGTCACTGCCACCGTTGGAACATGAGTTACTCCTACTTGCAGCATGTTCTTGAATGGTCGTGTTATCACTGCCACTCCAGCATGAGATGAAGGAAGGTTTTCCATGGAACTTGGTGGTGTGTTTGCTTCTGGAGCTGGGTGACTTGAGGTTGTTGCACCTGCCACGCAAGGAGGTGTTCTTGAGTTGGTGGTGGTGGCTAAGCCTGAAGTTCCCCCAACAAATTGAACTCTGGATGAGCTTCCTGTTGTTTGGAAAACAGGGAGTGTGCCAGCAGCTGGTTGTTGTTGTTGAGCCAGTGATCGCATTTTGGCCGCACTTGCAATCACACATGCAGCCATACTTCTGGTTTGTTGAGGCATTGAAGCAACTGTATAAGTCCCTCCTGCTCAGCAAAGACAAAAGAAATTAGCTGCAATATGCAGTAAATCATCCTGTCAACAAAGATACCAAGTTGCAATAAAGGATTGGGACCAAAAAAGGCAACGTGGGGGTGGCAATGGACAAAGCATCTTTGATAACAAGTGCCATCAAGATAGGTGGGTACCTTGAACAACCTCATATATCTCTCTCTGAACAGAACTGAAACCTTTAAGTAAAGGTACAGAAATTGTGTGTACCTTGAGATGGAGTAGTTGAAGAACCATGCATTGATTGCAAATATAAGTCCATTTTTGCTATGTCATGCTGCAGCATCTTCTGCTTCTCAGAAAACAAGTGATGCTCCTCTGTTAACAAGGCCTCATATCTACGGTGAAGTTGCTCTGCCTCCTTGTCATATTGTGCTTTGATCCTTTTTGTCTGCAACAATAAAGCACAACTGAATAAGGCAATCAAACTTGCAAAACAGAACAATTGAAGCTGACAGCTGGGAGTGTTTACATCCACACTTAGTGAAAAGGTCTAATCTATAGCCAGAAGGCTATGTCAAGCATTGATGTATGTAGAACATCACATATGTCTCCCTAAACAATAATGGGTTTTCAGACTCTGTGGCGATTGTCAGTAAGCAAATTATGTTTGGAATCAAAGGAGTTTTGAGAAATCATTGGAAAAGCCTTTTACCTCTTCCTGGAAAAGGCCTTTGAGTTTGTTTGCCACTGAGCTTAGCTTTTCTTGCTCTCTAACTAATATTGCTGAGGATGGATGTGGTGATGCAGATGCTGCCACGACCTGCAAACATGGAGACCACAAGAATGTGAGCTTGAAGAATTATTGACACCTGAGTGAGTACAAGAATGAAGGAATGCTTCAATCTTCTGAAGCATCTCTAAGACTCTGAGAGGAAGTTGAAAGAACAAACCTTTCAGAGTCTTGCAGACCTTGGATAGAGTCAAAAAGACACAGCATTATCTTGATCAATTTAGATATATTGACAGGGACTGTAAAAAGAGGCGCAAAAATTCACTCCTACCATTGCAACTGATGAAGGGATCAGAGTGCTTGATTCATGAACATGTGTTGGTGCTGAAATTCCTGGTTCCAGAACTTGATGGGCGCTTTCAGATTGGCCGGTTGCAGTGGATGCAGAGGATCGACCCCTTGATACAGGAACAGGTATTGGCACTGCAATCCCAGCTTCCAAAACTGGACGAGCATTTTCATAGTGGGTGTTGTTTGCAGCAGATGCAGAGGTCAGACCCCTTGATATGGGAACAGATGCTTCTGTCACTGCAATCTGGGTGGATTCTGAAACCAGATGAGAACTTTCATATTGGACTGCTGAAGCTGATACAAGTGTTGGAGCCCTTGGTATGGAAATGGGTGCTGGAGCTGCAATCCTGGTGGACCCTGAAACCAGATGAGCACTTGCATTTTGGCCAGCTGCACCTGATACAGGGGTTGGACCCCTCGATACAGGAATGGGTAATGACAGTGCAATCCTTGATTCTAAACACTGATAAGCTTTTTCATATTGGCCAGAAGGCAGTGAACTGGATGACAAACCTCCTGAAGGTTTGTCACCACTCGCACCCAGTAGTGTTGGAGGGCAGCTTGATTGTTGCTGCATCTGTTGCTGCCTTTCATTTTGTTCAATTGCCTCGTGTGGCAGTGTTACCAGTGATGAGTTTGCTGACTGCACTGACAACATTCCCAAAGTGACAGGAGTAGTAGAGAGTAGTGGTGATGGTGTGTTTGTGTCCTGAGAAGAGGCCAAAAGCTGACTATAGTATTCACATATAGTCTTAACTTCAGACTCAAGAGCAAAAACATCTGCTGCTGGTACAGCACTCCTGTTGTCCTTTCGGCTTCTCTGCACTGCATGTAGTTCCTTCAGTTTGCCAAGCTCCATACCATGCCGAAACTCCATCAAATTCCTCTCTTCTGCAAGTCGCTGATTCAATACTCTGACATCAAAATCAGAGAATTTTTGTAGCTGTTCCAGAATGGGTCCTGGGTCTGCATGCTTCATGACACTTGCAGAGGCCACCTCAAGCTTTCTTCTCATCACCTCCTTCTCCTTTTCTGTTCGTTGAGCAAACCGTTCGGTTTCTTTTGTTTGTCCCTTGACAAGAGCTCTCATCTGTTGCATTTCCACAGTCTCTGCTCTTGGCCACATTCCACTGATTTGTTCCTCAGGTCTTTCAGACAAGAGAAGCTCAGTTGAGAACATCTGTTTTGGAATCACCAGATTGTAAGTAGTCATTCAATTTCTATGCTTTGTATTGTTCAAAGGCTAAACCCTAAACCCTAACTGCTTCATTTTCAAGCTCTGGAACAGAAGTTGATGTGAAGACAATGAACTAACTTCAGAGATTTTTTTTATTAAATCCCTGAGAAGAAAGGTGTGTATGGGTATTGGTTGCACCTGCTGCTGTGACTCTGGCAATAAGAAAGGGGTAGTTTGCAGTGGTGCTGAAGAAGGCAATGCAACCTCCTGCACTTGAACTTGGGAAGGTACCCCTGACCGGGCTTGAGGTTGTTGGAAGCCTGCGAAGGCTGCAAAACCCAAATTTGGTAATAACTGCGGTTCATCCGGTTGCTGTAGTTGATACGACTGTTCAAATGAAGTATCAGAGGTAGCATCTTTAGCACATTGTGCTGACCCTGTCTGGGGTTGAGAGGTTTGTGTTGTTTCTGCTACCGCTCCTGGAGATCTAAGCAGTTGCATAGAAGCCAAAGACTGCTGTGCTTGGAGTTTTGAAGGAAAGGAACTTCCCCCTGACTGAGTTTTAGGTTGCAAGCTTTGTGAAGCTCCAGAACCTATATTTGGTACGGACAAACCGGGCTCCTGTGCTTGCAGTTCAGAACCTCCTGATGGATCTTGAGGTTGCAAACACGGTGAAGCCTCAGAATCCACACTCGGTGAGGATGACAATTCCTTGACTGTGGTCTCCAAAGCAGCAGCATCTTTGGAGTTGCACGGCAGCATTTCAAGGTGTGCAGAAGAAGTAACCACAGGAGAGCCTTCTTGTAAAGAAGGCACCACAAGTTCAACCGGAACAGGAGCTGAAGGTCGAGATGCAGGAGCATGATAATTAGCACACATTCCCTTCAACTTCTGATACAATGTTTCTTCCAGTTGGTCAACATACTTGTACTTGATTCCCATTTCAGCTTCTGCACTTTTGATTGTCTCTCTTTTGTTGAGAGGGTGATGTAAATCATGAGCTGCTACCCAACACTGATAGAAAGACACCAACAAACTCAAAACTTTTCAGTCAGTAGTAGTCCTGCATTGTGTGGAACCAGTAATAGCATATGACAAATTATAGCAGAGAAGAATCAAACTACTTTCTGATTAAGCTAGAAAACTCATTCCTTGCAAAATTCTTCTCATAAAGAGAGAGAGAGAGAGAGAGAGAGAGAGAGAGAGAGATCCATACCAGAGCAAGGTCAAGGGCAACAATCTCATAATGTGACCTCTTGTCCTTCAGCAAGCTGGACATCTTGCTGACATGAATGACTAAGTCCCGAGCATGGTTGGCAACATTCTCCTGCACAAAAGGTAGAAAGAAAGAAATAAACCACCCAATCGTCATCCATCAATAGAAAAAGCCTCCAGGAGAAAAAGCATCTGGTCCACTGTGAAAATAGAAATAAATATCTATGAAATTGCAGAGAAAGAAATTGTCCACAAGAACAATTTGAAGTCAACATGACCATTAACAGCCAATGAGCACAGTTGGCAACATTCTTGGCTGGCAAATGTAGAAAGAAGAAACCACCTGATATAGTCATCCATCAAAAGAAAAGGCATCCAGTTCACTCTGGACGTTAAAAAAGCATTTCGATGTCTATGAAATGGCAGAGAAATACAATCTCCACAACAACAGTGTGAACAACAACATGACAATGAGTGGCAGTCATAGCCTCATGAGTCTCTCACAAAGTGTCAGACCCTAAAAGCCCTAAACCCTAAACCTCAAAACCCATCATCTTCCTCATGAATGACAGTGACAAGCTGCCTTGACTACCCACCCACTGACTTCAATCAGCTCCTGACAGTGGGTATGGACAAGTATGTAGTAATCAGCCCAACATGTGGTCAAACCATGAATACCATATTCACATCTCCAAGTTTCTGTCTTGTTTTGAGAAGCAACAGAAAGACTACTTGGTCATGACATTGAGTTACCACTCAAGAGACATAGCTCAAGATGAGAAACAGTCAAACAAAAGAGAAAAATAGGGACAGAGAAAAAAGGAGTATTCAAATCCAAGGTAGAGAGCTTGGAGTGCCAGTAGACCATCTCAGAATTCTGAAACTGCTGCTAAAGAGACTGAATACATCCTAAACAGAACAGCCCCAGAAGCAGGAGGAAATGAGGTTCTTTGGTCCTCATGGCCACCAAACAGACTTAAAACAATAATATAACCAATCTCCACAGATCGGAGAAACCCACAGCCCAGAAGACACACAGTCACACTGCACAAAATCCTTGGAAACTCACAAAAACTCAAAGAAAGGGTTTTATGAGTATTTACTGGAAGCTTCAGTGCTTGGCAAAGTCGTGTGAGTGTTGTAATCATTGCGTCTATGAGCTGAATACATTTTGCTGTTGCTGTTGCTGTTGTTGACCCTTCCTGTTGTCTTCCAAACAGACTTACCCCTACATCAGTCACTGTTGTCTTAGGGCTTGTTCCTGCTGTATCAGTAGTGGGTAGGACAGCAGGAGTGCTCCCTCCTGAAGTAGACACAGAAAGTTCCTTGTCATGAAAAGAAGAACTTCCATCATTGAGACAAGAATGGTCTTCTTCTTCCCTGTCCAAATCATTGGCATCCATAACTTCATGTGGTTCATCAGTACATGGTTGAGTGGAATTGAAAAACTCTGTATCCCGGTTCTCAGGACTTTCTCCTGAGCTCCAGTCTGGATCACCATTGTCATTGCCACCAGTCCGTTGCAATCTCTGCAGTCTTCCTTCTCGTTCTTCGGTCACTTGGGCTTTTGTGTATGCTGCTGATGCCAGTGCCTCTTCACTGTAAGCTACCTTTCTTCTTTCTCGGTGTCCTTTGCCTAGATTGTTCACCTAATGTACACCAACAGGCAAGAAAAAGTGCACGCACAAAGGCTGAAGGTCTCAGTGCACAAAAATACTAAAATCTCACAGGAACCCACCACAAGGATCCTGGGCAATCCTTTGATCCAGGTTTGTGGGTGTGCACCATTTTTGCAAACCCACAAAGTGATTGTTTGCTTGGAATAGAGACCTACAGTAACTAATGGAGGTCAGCATACAAACAGATATCATCAAAGGAATATGCAATGACTTTCCAGTTATGAAGATCTACAGAAAGGGTATCTGATGCTTAGTAAGTAGCACTACCCTGAGAATGCAAATGACAGATGTGTACAGTCATATCAAGAAAAAGGAAAGTAAGCGTACCTCTTGGGCTTGCCACTCTTCATGCCTCCATTTCAAAAGTGATGTCCAAAAGCCTTCCACTGACTTCCTAGTGTCTAGAACTACATGACTTTCTGTGAAAACAGGCGCCATATCTTCTCTTGACGAAAAAATAGAACCCAACAATTCATCCCTGACTGACCACCCATCACAAGCTTCTGGGGTCAACGCCCCATACACAAGCCTCCGAGCCCTTTCTGCATTGTACCAAACTCTTTGCAACTCACGTCTTGAACTAAGATCTTGTAGGTTGTTTCCCTTGAACCCACCCATAGAACCTTCACTTTGTGCCCTCAAGTGAGTTGTTCTTTCGGCATGATCATACAAGTCAAATATCTCCTTCACGCCTCTCATGAGAACTCGGTGGCAAACTTTTGCACTGACCATCGAGTTTGAAGAGATCACGGGTATTTTCTTGTCATGGGAAAGAGCAAGAATGTTTTCCTCCACACTCAGTTCGGTGTAAAGCCTGAACACAGCTAGAGGTTTTTTGCCTCCAATTCCTTCAAAATGGACTTTTTTCAAAGCCCTGGTGTCATTTTCTGGGTTCCAGTCACTGTCATAAATGATGACAAGCTGCACATTCCTTAACGAAATGTGGATGCCAGACTTGAGGAGGAACACAAACTGCTTTGAGGAATCAGAATTGAATCGTTGGGTTGCAAGCTGCTTGTGATTAACTGCCATATCAGAATCCACTCGCTCAAATGAATCTGCCCCAAATAACTGAAGCATATACTTGTCGAGAATGTTCAGCTGTTTTGTTTCCTGGAAATGCAAGAGATTTAACAGATCAGAAGAGGGCAACATTGAAGGGGAAAAATATAACAAAGGGACAAAAAACAACAGCTTGAGATTACGGGAACTGTCTAACAAATCCAACCATACCTGAGCAAAAATAACAACACGCCAGCCGGCTGACTGAAGAATTGGAAGGATTAAATGCAAGAGCCGCATTTTTCCACTCATTTGAATGTGGGCTTCTAGAATCTCCCTCGGTGTAAGGCCAGGCCCAATTTGTGCTTCCAATGTTGCATCTGCCAAAAATGGATGGTTGCATGACTGCCCAAATGCACACATACATACACCATCAGAAAACTTTGTCACAACTCTCCAGAGTCCAGAATAATGCCTAGATAAGCTTAAGACCACCCTGATGACAGGAGCAAGTACTGAACATAGCTCCTGAGAACTCTGGCTATCCTATGCTCTCTTAAAGTCCACAAACAGCAGCTCAGAGTGCACTCATAGGGCTTGGGGCATCCTCTCTAGAGAGGTTCAAACCTGGCGAAGCTTTGCAACTACTGTTTGAATCTGGGTAGAGCACTGGTCACGGCGGTTCCGAGAAAGAGCAGGAAAATTTTTCACTAGGATGTCACAGTACTGGCGAAGATGCACATGCGTCAGCTCAACAGGTACCCAATATTCTGCCAGAGGTGTAGTTGGAGTGTACTCCCGGAGGCGTCCTCTCAGTTGCTGCTGTAACTCTGCAATAAGGGCACCTTCCTGTCCATACATGACATCACTCTTTTCTGGCTCAAGAAAAGCAATGCATTGTGAAAGCTCCTCCACATTCATCTGCATGGCAAATTATGTCATACATGAACATCAATTTTTTCATCAACAGCATGTTGTACCCTGAAATAAAACTGTTGCAAATGAGACTGGTTCACAGAGCCCAAAAACCTGAATGCAATCAACATACATACAATGGGTTTAGGGTTTTAGGTTTTGGGCAAAAATCCCACCTTCAAAGTTTCACTCAAGAGCAAGAGTCGGAACACAGAACTGAGTTGACAGAAGGCACGGAACGCCTTTTGCGGACGAGGTCGTCGTGCCTCATCAACAATCAAAACCTCCCAATCAACCTTCTCCAAGACCTCCATGTCCTGGACAGTTGACATTCATGATGTTGTAAGTCCAACAACACATCAGCTCAAAGCCACAGAAAGCCCCACAGAAAGGCTGCTTGATTCAAACAGAGCTGAGACTCGTACTAAAGATATCAAAGACACATACCAGCTTGCCCATCATGTAATCTACAGTCTATTCCCCTGAAATCCACAAGTTTATATACAGCTTATTTGGTTGATAACTTGCAAGCCCTAATCAAGGGTGCCTCGGGTTTTGATAGTAGGGCAACATGGATGGAAAGTTTCATAAAGGAGGCATATATCCTCACAGCATTGAGGACTTCAAACGTAGTCAAAACAATGTCTGGTTTAAACGGTCCACCAGGAAGGTTGAATTCGACTCGGCGGATCACATCTCTAGCTTCCTCGTTTTTTGTAGCATAGGAGATGAGATTCAGTTTTGGAGCCCAAAGTCGAAGCTCTTGTTCCCAGCTTGAAAGCAACCCAACATGAACAACAATCAGGGTCGGCCGCACCACTCGAAAGTCTTCCACCAAAGATAAGATGAAAAGGATTGTTGTCACCATTTTCTCCTGCATCCAGCATCAGTCATAGGATTGGGAGATCAGTACCCACAAACTTGGGTTCTCTGGAAAAAGGGTTCCATGTGTGTTATCAACTAAAACTGTAAAAACAGCTGTGACCATAAAAGACCATAATCTGCAGAACTCCACAGACATATCAACTTGAAACCCTAGAATTCAGATATCCAAGCCAAGGTTGAAATGTTAGATTTTCTCACCTGACTGCCCTCATCCACCAAGATTCCATTCATGCGATTATGCCACCATTCCCGTAACTGGTTCAGTGCATCCAACTGGGTTGATGTAATGTGCCCCGACAAAATCCAATCAGGCTGCTTGTCCAGATTGAGCAATGGCTTGTTATGTAACCTATCAGCCTGCAACCGACCCCTTCAACAACATCTCAACACTTCAGGAGAATCTCTTGAAACCCCAGGAATCAGAACTAGACTGTTGAGAGAGGACAGTCCTTTTCCAGCCCACAAGACCCAACTGCCAAAATCTGCCACTATGCTAGATATTTTCTTTCCCCAACAAGAAAACCTCATTCTAGAAATTGATCCAATCTCATAGCTGCTGGTTTATGATGTATATAATGCTCAGAAGCACTCTCTCCATGGGCCTTGGTTTATTGGATGCCATAAACTCACAAAAGCACCAATTCAAGCAAGTATGGGTTTTTCTTCACATAACACAGTTCTGCATGTAAAAAGAGCCAGCACACCTATCCCTAACTGTGTTTCAGCTGCAGGTCATGCACCAGAATAAAATCTGATTCATGTTTCAAATCATTTCTTGGGTGCATAGTTTGCTCCTAGTCTCAACAAAACAAACTTCCTAAAAACAAAGCACACACCCTAAACCCTAAACAGTTGGTCCAAGAAATCATGCAAAAGGACAAACTGCTGATCACTCAATGGTAATTAGCAAATCACACACCTCTTCAATTCGTTTACAACTAATCCGGTCACTTGCTGCTTTCGTCCACTGTTCATAAGCTAAAAAAAGCTTGCTCATGTCTGGAGATGCAAGAATGCCAGCATCTGCTGGTTCCCAAGTGCACTGCTCATAGCCTAATCCTGTCCACTTTACAAGCCACTCAACCCTACATATACCACCATCTGTCACCTGCCTTCTCTTTATCACACGCTCTGGCTGAGCCCATCCAGGATTCCACTTGTCAACCTGCAAAAAAAAATGGTATATCAGTTGAACATTATCTTGGCTGCTCAAACATGCAAAGTCTCCCCACCCACGTGCTCAATTCCTTGATTTCCAGTTGCAATAGCTTGATCTTTGGGCTGGGTCACAAGACAACAATGGAAGGCGTCATGTAATCTAGGACACTGCACAGTTGACTAGCAAGTTTGAGATGTGGCAGATGTAGAGGAACTTACTTGTCCTTGAGCCAATGATTTCCTGAAACGGGCGAGCTCTTTTGGTCCTAATTTGATGAGTTCCGCCTCTGGAAGCCACTTATTGTGTGCATGAGATCGTGATTTCCACTGCACGAGATACTCCCATTCACCTTCTAGTTCCAGTTTTGAACCATGGTATCTCTCCCTAAGCTCAGAGTTGTTGACCTTGTCATCTATCTCTTCCAGTGAGTGTTGTTTCCAAGCTTGTTGGGATGAGGAAATCACAGTCGCATTGACACCCACCACTTGATCACTACAATCTCTATCCTCCCTAAAATGCTCTTTATTGGTCAAATCTATGTTCTTGTCAGGCCCCATGGTCTTCTCCTGGACCCTGTGAGTTGCAGTCACATTGCATGGTACAGCAGCCGTGCCAACTTTTCGTGCAGCCCAGATCCGTTCAATTATGCCTCCTTTACGCTTAAATTCACATTGGGGGCAGTACCATTCACCTGCTGGAACTGCCTCTAATGGAGGGTCTAAACAATCCTTGTGATACACAGCCCGACACCCTCTTCCATCACATAAACTGTCACAAAAAATATACCATTTGGGTCCCCCAGACAGACCCACCCACCCACCCACCCATCCACCCAAATAAAACCATTAAGGAATTTACTACTTTTAGATCTCTCCTGGTCTCAGGGTAATGCAAAAAATTTGTGTACATCAAAAAGAATGTTCAAGCATCATCATCAGCACAGTCAAAGTTCAGTAGAAAGAGAAGCCTTACATAAGCTCTCCTCCAGTATCACATTCCTCACATAGACTGTTATGATCATCGCTGCTAGGAAACTCTTCCATGTGCATTTGTTCATCATCATCACACAATTGTCTACAAGAGTCTAGTATGGATGATGACTTTGCTGTTGTTACATTTCTTCCTGGTGAAGAAGAAGTCTCAACCAGAGGCTTCCCCATTGTACTCTCATGTGTCCAACCTACAGTATCACAATCATTGCCCATGAATTTTTCATTGGCAGTTTGTACAGCATTTGCAACTTCAATCCCAACCCCAGTGGCAGGTTCCCTTCCTTCACGGTGATTGCCCAAGATTTCAAACTGCGTAAATGGTGCAATTTGCCCCTCATGTGGATGGGAACAATGACTTTTTTCTGAAGAAAAAGCATGAACCATAGATTTACTCGCAACAGGAGCTTGCAAGAGACTTGTTTCCCAGTGACTGCTGTGTTGCTCATCTTCATTTACAAGTTGCATGCGACTAGTTGGAGCCCCAACAGTCCTTGGAGGCAACATTTCAATTTGCTCAATAAAATGGGTTTCAGTCCCTTGGTACCCTTCATTGTGGCATTTTCCAGGTGTAGAATCTGTGGTACAATTGATAACAGTAATGTTTGTGATTTGAGATTCTTTCCCAAAGGGTTGGCCTTCTTCAGTGTTACTACCTATATGCATTTTCCTTGTGGACCTTGTAACTTGTTCTGGGAGCTGGGTATCCTTAGGCTCAATTTCCTGCTGCAGGAGCTTTACCCTTGGAACACTAATGATCTCAGACAATGCTCCATTTGATCCACAATTACTGCCATTTTTCTCATGTTGATTTGCCAGCTCCACAGCACCAGAAGGTTCACCACCTCTGTTAACAGAACAGAAGACAGTGCCAATGAAAACATAGTCAGGAGCATTTGTAGAATTTGCATTAGACACTGCCAAACAGCCACCAATCAACACTATCCGCCACCCACTCACCTGTCAGATTGTCTTGTTGGCCATCCCCAAGTGGGCCTGCTTGCACAGTACATAAGACATATAGAAAACAAGTGACAGTACAAGTGTAATGACCTTGAGAGCAACAAGCACATACCTCAGAATGTGATTCTGGTGCTCTGTGCTGTGTGTGGTCTGCTCATTGTGCTTTTCACCTTGAGCTTTCACCACTGACCTCTTCTGACTGCAACTTGGGCAAAAGAACTTGGAGGTAGGTACTTCCAGTAAGGGAGGGTCCAAACACCCCAAGTGAAATGTATTTCTGCACCTTTTTCCATCACAACACCTGCAAGTATATCAGCATGTAAAGTTTAAGACCCACCAGCCCAAACTGATGATTTTTCTAATGAGTACAATTCCCACTCATGTGCTCATCCTCTAAAAGGCTATACATATACTCTTGCTCCTGATTGTAGCAGGAAAAGATCAAGAAAGACACATGTGCAGTACTTTCATTCATTCAGCATGAATCATTGAACACTATTGCTCAAAGAAACAAAAGAGTCTGAAATCCAAATGTGCTAACATACAAATTGCAAAAGTGTCAGTGGCAGAAGAACTCACAGAAGCTCGCCACCGAAATTGCATTTTTGACAAAGGTGGTTGTACTCCATCCAATCCATTGTTGATTCCTCACCTGATGACTCCACACGTTCCCTTGCTGCTTCACCATGAGCTGCAGAAGATTGGTGTCCCTCTTCTTCCTGTGTACTTTCCAAAATCTTGAGGAGCACCCGATGATCAAAAGCACTTAATCCAAGACTCTTCCCAGAAGAAATATCCCGTATTTTACCCCCGAGTTCACGAGAAAGATCCGCTGCCCAATTCACTGGGCTTCCGGATTCTTCCATCAGACAGGCAGCAACAAATCTCATCCGCAACATGATGACAAAGCTTTCTTCATCGTACTCCCGAATCCATGTATCCTTCAACCGCTTTGCAAACTCACAGTTTTGATCAAGTGTTGTGAAATCCAATCCCTTGGAGCTCCGCCCACGCCGCGGAAACCGACTCCTCACTTTCTCAGTTCCGAGTTCCTGTATGCATTCTCGTGGCATGGGGCCTTTGGAGCTTTTCTTGAAGATTTTTCCAAGTGACTCAGGATCAATTCGAAGCACACCCCCATCTGAGAGTTCAAGTTCCTTCTTCAGGGTATCATACACAACAATCCTCTTCTGGGGCAAAATTTCAATATCCACAGGCAATCTCTCATGTACATGCTGAGCTGCATCACACTCTTTGGCAAACTTTGTCTTCTCTCTTACATTCCTTTCTTGCACACGACCTCTGCTTTCTCGCATCCTCTTCATCCCAACCTGAAATTCAGTACAATTCCAAGGGAGACCCAAATGGATTACAAGATGTGGATAATTGTGTGAAAGAAGAGTGTTACCCCATGGACCCAAAATCACAAATCTGATAGATGGTGAGCACAAATGGATGGCCCATTCAAATGAGCACAACAAATCCCAAAAACCCAGCACCTTGTTCAGGGAAGCCACCATGTATGTTCCATGTCCTAAAGCAAACCTGATACCCTACTGAACCACAACATTACGCCCTATTGAGAAATTCCAAAGCAGAAGCTATCCCTCACCTTACCTCCAAACTCCTATAAGAAAGAAAAAATAAAAATAAAAATGTTTTCCAGAGCACATTTAAGATTAAAAAATTTCTGCCACCCTTTCTCTCAAAGACTAAGTGCATATAGTAAATGAGAAACTAGCAACACAGACCTGATTTTCAAATGCAGCATCTCCTTTACTTTGCACCTCCAAATTTCTACCACCTTCTGCACATTGGATGCAGTGTAATAAGATTAACGTGTCTTGAAGGGATTCGGGATTACGTGTAAAGTTTCATGTCTGGAATTCAGAGATTAGGGTTTAAGGATTTGAGGATAAGCTTGCAAATATTTACACAAGAGATAGATTTATGAGAATGTAGACACACATTTGTGTGAGTTGTACTATCATGGAAAAATCAGGAGTTTCCTTAAGATATATACTCAGATATTGGCATAATATAGCCATGGAATCCAATAGAGTTTTAACTGACCAGCTCCAGATTGATGTTGTTCATTCTGGCGAGATTGCTTGCTTTTGTGTTCAAACTCCATTTGCTTCTTCCCATCATCCTGTTCAGACTCTCCTAAACCAGGAAAATCTCCTCCTTCATGTGCATCATTGAGAAGCTGATGCGCTGTTATTAGAACCTTGTTCACCACCTGACATGGGGTTCTAGGAGATGGGGTTCCATCTTTCACATGATCATCATGATCAAGTTGCTGTCTTCCAGATTCTGTTGCTGCTACAAGCAATTCCTCACTAGTGTTTCCCCTCACTACCCAAGATTTACTACTTCCCCTCTGTTGCTGGTTTTCACCACCCAATTGTTGCAGGTGATCACTTTTGGCATCTGAGAGTTCACATTTGTTTCCACCGCATTTCTTGATCCCTTCTTCCCCTGCTGCAAGTATCTTGGTATGTGGTGTCACTGTGCTTAATCTCTCCCTCTTGTTTTGAATCAGAGATGATGGTTCCATCTCCATACACATCCGCTTCCCACCAACCTATGAACAAACATAGATAGATCACATTGCTTTCACACATCCTACAACCAACATGATAAAGAATACTAGAGCATGCAACTCTTAAACTGGGCTGTCATAAGAAGGGGCTTTGCTCCACACATACAATGATGCACTGACCTCGGTTCCATTTCTGCTAGGGTTGTCTTTTTCAGTTGATGCTGCCTCACAGTGTCCATGGGAATGGCATTGGCTTTGACTTCTTAACTCACTAGATGTAACCACATGATGAGCTTGAAAAAGTGCTCCCTCATTCCATGGTTCCAAAGAAACATTGTCCTCCTTTCTATTCCCAAATGTCAAAATGCTTGCAAGCTCCAACCCACCATTCTGAGTAGTGTGACCAGCATCTTGTCTGTGTAGCCCTATGGAATCGCCATATTCTGTCACCACCAAACCTAAGACAATCACATATCTTTTTTGAGCTAATACCCAAAAACAAATCACTTTACGCTGTTCTAGAATTTTTCGTCAGCTGACTACTACTGCCATCTTATAATGATCAAATTTCTTGCTGCTCACAAACACAACCTAACATCTGTAGATACTTCCTGTTGAGAAATTCACCAAGATCCGGCATTGCACAAAACATTGAAACAGCTATTACCTCCAAGTCCACCATCCTCATCATCAATGTTCACAACTTCATCTTCATCCCCCTTCCAACCAGCAATTATCTCCCCTCTCCACTTGGGCACATCCACATCCATCTAAAAAAATGTGATGTGATCTCACTCTTCAGTCCAAACAGACCTGGAGCGGCACGTAATTGGTTGTCAGTTACTTCAACAAATAGGACAAGGGTTGTCAAGCTTTCTTGCTGTTACCAATGAAGCATTTTTCTCGACCATTTATCCTCACATGATTGCCACCTTCTCAAGACAAATGCACATCAGAAACTTTCAATGTTCTTTTGCAATGTCTGATCCTCCAACTACTACTTACCTATTGACCAGTATACCTTTCCTCTTTCCTAGTGACAATGTTTCAGAAACTTGGAAACTTGTTTTTCCCTTGAATGAGGAGGAGACCCTAATTCTCAAGAACTTTCTCCAGAACCCTAATTTCTGAAAAGGACATTTTTCTCCTTGACGAAATGCAAAAGCCAAAGAATGTGGAGAAAATCACAATTGGGAATCATCGTAATTGGAAACTTGGAAACTTGTCTTTCCCTTGAATGAGGAGGAGACACTAACTCTCAAGAACTTTCTCCAGAACCCTAACTTCCAAGAAAGACATTTTTTCCCCTTGTTTTTTCTCTTTGACAGAATGCAAAAGCCAAAGAGTGTGGAGAAAATCATGACTGGAAATAGTGCAGGTCAGAAGTAGATGGCCGGGAACTTTCTACAGATCCCTAATTTCCGAGAAAGACATTTTTTTCCCTTGAAAAAATGCAAAGGCCAAAGAGTGCAGAGAAAATCATAATTGGGGATAATTCAGGTCCGAAGTAGATGGCAGGGAACTTTCTCCAGAACCCTAATTCCGAGAAAGACATTATTTTTCCTTGACAAAATGCAATGGCCTAAGAGTGCAGAGAAAATCACAACTGGGAATAATGCAGGTCAGAAGTAGATGGCAGGGAACTTTCTCCAGAAATCTAATTTCCAAGAAAGACATTTTTCCTCCTTGAAAAAATGCAAAAGCCAAAGAGTGTGGAGAAAATCACAATTGGGAATAATGCAGGTCAGAAGTAGATGACAGGGAACTTTCTCCAGAACCCTAATTTCTGAGAAAGACATTTTTTTTCCTCGACAAAATGCAAAAGCCAAAGAGTGTGGAGAAAATCACAATTGGGAATAATGCAGGTCAGGAGTACATGGCAGGGAAGCACAAAAAAAGACAATGCCTTGACTTACATAGTTTGAGCGTGCAAGTTCAACAACAACACCCCTCGCATTCGCATATGTGCAAGCCCATTGATGCTCCTTCCTCTTTCAAAGTCCTCCTTGTAAGATCTATTGTTGTAAACCCCAGAAACGAAAGATTAGAAACACAAAACACAAAGGGATTCAAAAAAGGGAGACAAGAAGGTCTACAGCAATCTGAGCAACATCATCAACAACAAAAACAACACAAGAATCTCCAAAACCCTAATTTCAGAGAAGACACTTTTCATCAACAAAATGCAAAGCCCAAAGAGAATCGAGAAAACATTAGAGTTTGGGTGGGGGGAAAAAAAGGGCAGGGAAGAAGAAGATGCAAGCAAGCACTGCAAAAGACGAAGAAGCCTCGAACTCACATACCTATGTTTTGAGAGCAAGTTCCACAACAACAACAACACCCATTGCATTCATTCTCAGAAATGCACATCCAGATACTTGATGATCGTTTTTTCTTCAACTTCCTTGTGAAATGGATCTAACAGCACATTCCAGAAACAAAACAGAGGGATTCAAAAGAGACAATGTGACACCAATGTGAGTGAGCATCATCATCCACAACACAAGATTCTCCAGAACCCTAATTTCCATTATTCCTAGACAAAATGCAAATCCAAAGAGAGTCAAGAAAATCACAATTTGGGTGGGGGAAAAAAAGGGCAGGGAAGAAGAAGAAGATGATGATGATGATACAAGGATGCTTGATGAATTCTCCCCCCCTCTCCCCTCTTTGCAAATTCCTTGTTGAGAAGGGTTTCTACTACAAAAATTCCAGAAACAAAATCAGATCAGGAGAAGAAAAAAGAGAGGATTCAACACACAACAAGATCATCAACAATGTGAGCATCATCAACAACACAAGAATTTTCTTACTTACTCAAAAAAATGCAGAAAGATAATCATCCCAGATCTTGCCAAGACACAAAAGCTCAAGAAGAAGAAGATGAAGAAGAAATGAAGAACAAGATCTTCAAGGCACCAAAAATAAAAAGGAAAATAAAAAAAATAAAAATCAAACAATCAAACAAAAAACCAATAAAAACAAACAATGTATTTCATTGAAATAACCAACCCAGCCCAAAAAAAAAAAAACTGCTACTAACTAATAGCCCAATTAGGTTAGGCTTATTATTTAGTGCTTAATTAAGGAAACAATTAGCACTAATTAGAGACCAAATAGGATAGGTGTCAATCAATAGCCTAATTAGATTACCTAGTCTAATAATTTAGTATTGCACTAGGGGGTCAATAGGACAATTAGGTTAGGGTTATTTAGTGCTTAATTAAGGAAACAATTAGCACTAATTGGGTACCAAATGGATTAAGTGGCAATAAGTAACTAAACTTGGTTAGGCTACTTTAGTACTTAAATTAAGGTACAATTAAGCACTAAGCAGGTATTAACTCAATACACTAATAATTAGCACTAATTACAAAATGTACAATCATTTTAAGTGTCAATCATCAACTTTTATTTGGTAGGATATTAGTATTAATGTACTTATCATTAATTTTCCAAATAGATAAAATGCCAATCACATAAATAAAATTCTAGGTTTAAAAGGCTTTTTAGAGCTTAATTAGCATTTGTGTAACCATGTTTATTAAGTATTAATTAACAAAGTCATTACATAGGCCAATTAGTAATTTACTTTTGCACTAATTACCAAATAGATAATAATTACTAAATGAATGCCCATCTCAATTAATGTTATTTTTTCCTTAAAAAAAAAATTTGTGTAGCAATAGTGGACAGATTTCATGAGTCTAGACCAAAGAGTTCATCTATGCAAAATGATTAGGAGGATGAAAGAGCCCACCTTGAACCTTCCATTACAATAAGGTCCCAAATGACATATGAGGTTTGGGATTGTGCCATTGAAGTTAATATGATTAAATTTGTGCTTATGAAAATCTAGTCAATTTGGTGAAGTTATGAATTATATTATCATATGAAAAATAATATTCGGTTCTCATATATTTCATGTGTGTGTGTGTGTGTACAATAAAACTTTTAATTGGAGAGTGAACAATTTCAAAAAACTCGTTAGAAATTTGTATGAAAAATATGTTATTTAAGTGTTTTTCTATCTAAAATAACTGGGAAAGTTAAAATATGTTTGGAATGAAATATTTTGCAATTTGTTAATAAAAATACATATAGTTGTTTCAATATAATATATGTTTTGTGTTAGTCATTGTTGAATAAATATGAATTTTTGGAAATTCGTAAATTTTATTAAATTATATGTTTCATCTTTTTTAAATATCATAATTTTAAACTATTTTTTTTAAAAATTAAATGTTGTATATCATAAGTTACAACTTTGTTTTATATGTTATGTACATTACACCATGTTTACATGTGATAAAACACTTATAAAATTTTGAAACATATCTTTAAACTTTTTAAATTGAGAATTTTTTTTGAGTGTCAATAATAATCTATTATCCTTTTAACTTTGTATGATAAAAGAATTTTTTTAACTATTTTAATCCTTTGAAATTTTGACTATTTTTAACATTATTATTATTCATAATCATATATATTTTATTAAAAATCAATTTTAGATTCAAATTTAACAATTTTTTATTTTAATTTTTTAACATTCATATTAATCATTCAAAAAAACTTTTAATAATTATCATAATTAAAAATATCAAAACAAATATATATTTATTATATTTTTAATTCTTAGGGATTTTAAACATCTTTTTGGTTTCTATTAACATGTTTTGACCTTATTCAAAAAGTTATTGAAGTGTTGATATAAAAAATGAGCTTGTATTCACCATTTGGAGATTTTAAGTTCAAGTTATGAATAAAACAAAGTCAAATAATTAAAACCCCCAACACACATGAATCCAAACACTTTTAATTAAAAAGTGCAATATGGTGTTAAAAAAATGTTTGTGAGAGTTACAAATTTGTATGTAAAAATCTTTTAATCATAGTTTTTATGCTAGATTTATGGGATCACAATGGTGGTTAACTTAGTTTTTTTTATTCCTTATTTATTTATAAATGACTTGTTACAAGGTAGGTAGTAAAAATAGCCATTACATACTTATGAACCATTTATCAACTCTGCCAATAAGGAAGAGACCACACATCTATGCAGGATTTGGACTTGGGGATAAAATTTGGTTCATTCATTGGCCAATGTGGAGATGACAAGTGTTCACATAATGAAAAATTTCACATGGATGTATTTTTTGATGTTTGGATGAATGTAACCTTAAGTACATAAGGTTGTCAGGTAGTTGGTTAAATGTTGTAGGGCTTTGATAACCATCATAAAAGTTAAAAGGATTGTCTTCTTCAACCAAGCTTGTCTCAACGTGAAAGAAGATTGGGGTTATCACAAGGAATCTCAACCTTACATGGAATGAAAAGGTGTAGCTACCACTTTCCAACTTTTTTTCCCCTCCCTCCCCCACATGAACATGCCTAGATGTCACACTACATGTATTTAGTAATCAGAACTCATGGCTACCTTGTAAATGCTTATCCCTTGGAATTTCAATAGGTGCATGTTAGGTCTTATTTGTGGGTCATAGTTTGTGAAGCTGGTGAATGGACAAACTTAGGTTTTTTCTTGCAACTCCAACCCTTGCACAAGAAGGTGAAGGGGATGTATGTGTATGGGGGTGGTGGTGGTGCATGTTGTGGTTTTGTTGCAATTTGAGTTTCACTTAACATATTAAACTTTGCTTGGAAAATTGGAGATCAATGTGTTTAATGAACGTTCAATTCCAACTTCTTCACGATTAAGCTACTACAATCCTTCTTAGAGAATAGGAAGAAAGTCTTGCTCCGGATGCTCTTTTTCTACGTGAAAGTATGATTATGGAATTGTTTGCTCAATGAAAAAGCTAGCAAATGTGGAAGCTATAGGATATGATGTTCCTATCTGCACTAGGGATTTATGCAATGTATGATAATGAAGAGGCCCTTCAATATGTGGGTCTTACACGTCGAGTTTCCATTAACCTTGACATCCATTTGAAAGAAAATTTTGAGCTTTGCATATTTGTGAAGGTTCTCTCTCTTTTTATCTCTCTCTCTTTGGTCTTGTCCTTTGAGCTCAACTTTGTGTTTAAAGAAACAAAGAAATGCCTTATTAGCAATTGGCACTAAA
>Ga0209611_10002976_pt1 | contig 29668 bp, 31 predicted proteins | sample S1TSphgellanicum_3_FD_187693 | JGI IMG/M metagenome (GOLD analysis project Ga0209611, IMG submission 187693) | Host-associated microbial communities from peat moss isolated from Minnesota, USA - S1T2_Fc - Sphagnum magellanicum MG (SPAdes) (version 2) | ecosystem: Host-associated > Plants > Peat...
ATGAGGGGAGCTGTTTGTTTTCTCTGAGCGTTCTTTGCACCCGAAGCTTCCAGAGCTTCCGGAGCTTCGACGCTTGGTACTGTATGTCCGGCTTTCCTCTTGGCGGCGTCAGAGAAAGAAACTGAGCATGAATGGAAAGGGGAAGAGTATAGAGGTACCTGGGTGAGATGTCTGTGTTCAGAGCGCTCAGTCGTACTCTTGTCAGCTTGCGCCATCTCCTCGTCTAGAGCTTCTGACAAAAGTAGTCGTTGAGAGCTGGAGTTGCTCGTTTTGCCATTGCTAAGCAGCTAGCCTTCTGGAGCTTCTCCCGTTCCTTTCGGCTTTGCTTGGCGCTTTCCGCGTTGCGCCTGCTCCTCCTCTAGGACTTCCGACGAGAGTGAGCGTTGAGAAGGGGGGTCACTCGTTCGGCCATCGCTGCACGATTGGTTTTTCTGAGCTTCTCATTTTCCCTTCAAGAACTTCATATGTTCCTTCAGAGTGACTGAGTGCGCAGAAACTTGATCAGCCAAGTTCTTGTCCCAGAGATGAGTGCCTCCCGGAAGGGAGGCATTCGTCTCATGGAATTTCAAATCGGGATCTTGCACCGGCCAGGCAAGGAGGTCCTTTGTTGAAGGAATACTGCCGCTGCTTGGAGTTGGGGAGACGAAGATGTCTTCATTGTCATCGCCGTTGTGACCGTTGAGAATCGGCTTGCCATTTCCACATTTGCTGATTTCCTGACGATCGCGACGTCCGGCTCCCCGGACTCGGTCAGCAACTTGTTGGTACTCGTTCAATTTGGGATCTTTTTGCCCTTATGAATTGGAGCAGAGATTCATCATCACCGCTAAGAAACGCACAAAAAAACACAAAAAAAATTGAAAAAAGAGTTATGGAGGGGAGGGGCTCTCTGATGCACTCTCAGGAAACGAGGAGCTCATCGCGAATAGAGCCGTTGCGCAACGCGACGAGCGGAAAGGCACAAAGAATACTATATGGGGGAAGGTGGTGGCTTCCCCCGAGTCCGGGCCGTGTCGAATCCAATGAGTCCAGAGTTGCTCGTGGCTTGTCCTAGCATCAAGAGTGCTCCAGAATGTGAACTAACCAACTTGTTGGTAGGTTTGATGCAGGTTCGAATAAGTGAATAGCTTGTCACTTCTTCCTAGTCCCATCCTGAAGCTCCAACACGCCCCTCTACCCCTTTTAGTGCTGAGAGCTGGGAACGTGCCCCGAGTCCCCCACAATTTCGCAACTTGAGTAACTTAGCCCCAACTTGGGCCTAACTAGGGACTTGGGAGCACGTCAGATGCACAACTTGCACACATTCAATATTGTGAAAATGCCAAAAATGTTCGGGAAACATTTTGCGTTATGCAAGAAGTGAAGCCCATTAGAAACAAGTTATTTATTCACCATCAAAATGCAAGAAGGGGAGGACTTGCTTGTGCACATCAACATGGTGAAGGTACTAGCAGATAATTACGTTCTATTAAGGTGAAAATTAAGGACAAAGATATGTACATGTTACTTTTCATGAACCCTCCTTTGTTTTTTGATAACTTGGTCACAAGTATGGAGTCCATCACCAAGGATGTGGACCTTCAATTCATCGTTGTTTGATTAATCCATGAAGTTTCCAAAAGAAAAAAAAGTGAAGTTATAAAAAATGTTGCATTGCTTAACAATTTATAAAGTAAATGAAAAGGTTTATTGAACTATTCTAAAAAACCGAAACACTTTGTGAAGAATTTGAAGAAGAGGAATGATGAGAAGGAAAAAACAAAACTAAGTTTATGAAAATAAAAACCAAATGTTTGTTACCGCATTAAATGCCAATGATCATATTGTGTATGATTGGATCATTGGTTTTGGTGCAACACAACACATGACATTTGAGTGAGAATGGTTTACCATTTATGAACCCATTGTTCCACAAAGAATGTACATGGATGATGACACCATTTTGGAGGCCATTAGCAAAAAGAACATCAAGGCTACCATGCAAGTTGCAAGTAAAGTGTTGCTTACAACCATCACTCAAGTTCTTAATGTTGTGAAAATGAAAAATAGACTCATTTTAGTAAACTCATTTTTGAAAGGCTTGAAAATGGAGTTTGGCAAGGATGGTTGTAAGGTGAACCATGGTGGTAGAAACACAAAGGGAAAATAACTTATTTTTTCAATGTCAATGTTTGGCAAAAAAATGTGAATGTGACAAAACCTTTGAACCATGTTTTGGCACCAAAGACTTGGCCACCTCAATATGGCAAGCCTAAAGGAGTAGGATAAAATGGTCAATGGCATGAACTTGAAGGAAGTGCCATTGCACCATGTGTGTGAAGGATGCATTGATGGCAAACACCAAAGGACATCTTTCCCCAAATATGAAGCAACAAGGATTTTGAAGCTTTTGGAAATTGTGCATGTCGATGTGTGCAAGCCAATGAAAACAACATTTCATGGTGGAACATGATACTTTATCACATTCATTGATGATTTTTTGAGAATAACACATGTTTATCCATTGAAAGCCAAGGGAGAAGTGTTAGATAAATTCGAAAAATACAAGGTGTTGGTGGAAGACGAAACTAACATGAAGTTCAAGACTTTACAATCCAATTATGGAAAAAAGTTTGTGTCCAAAAAGTTTGATGCATTTTTAGGTGAATGTGGAATCCAACAACAAATAAATGTGTCATATTCACCACAATAAAATGGAATTGTTGAAAGGACCAATACAATAATCATGAAATGTGCTAAGAACATGATTCGTGAAGGATGTTGTGAGAGGTCAATGCAATAGGATTGATAACATAACATGAAAAACTATAAGCATACTATAAGAAGTTGATGCACTAGGGGTGCCAACATAAATTTAAGCATTAAAAGTGTTACCAAAAAATCCATGCATTGTAGTTAATTGACTTGGAAAACTAGAGCGAAAGGCAACATTCAACTAATAAAAAGGAATAAACAAAATTTTCAAAAACATTGTACTTGAGGTTTGGAGGTTTTAGAAGAAGCATTATGTACTAATAAGTGAAAAAAAAATGACAAAAAAATGTCTTTGTAGGATCCTTTTCAATTTCAAAATCTTTAGTATTTTTAGTCATTATAATTTCAAATCTACAAACACATTGTTCAAACTATAATAAATAAATAAATGTAGGTTAAGCAAATGAGGCATACCTCAAAGCTTTTATGTAATAACTTCAACATTGATGTTGAAGCATGAATCAAAAATGAAGTTCATGCACATAAAATTTGATGTGCACAATGAATATTTGTTGTTTTAAACACCTTTTAAACATTGTCAATTTACTTTGCACAATGACTACCTATAATCATCTACATTTATGAGTTATTATGCATAACAAACACCTTGTAGAAGGTTTCAAGTTCCAACAAAATGATGCATTCAAACTTGTTGCTCACAATGAATATTCATTGCCGTCATTTGCACTTTCAATTTGTTGCATACAATTGAGTTCAAAAAACTTGTACTTGATTCATTGCTTAAGCATTGAGCACAATAAGTAGGCACCAACCAAACTTCAATGCAATTTAACAATGATGATTGAACATTTGAACTCAATGAACATAAACCACAAACTACCTTGAGCTTGATACTTCAAGATTATAGATTGTTGTATAGGATTCACTATTAGGACACGACTTTACTTGCATAAGGTAAATAATTACTAGTGATATGAAGTGGTAATGGCAATGTTGTTGCAGTTGAAAAACATGGCAAAATTTGACAAGGAGATGAATTGCATGGCAAAGAGTCACTAACATGATTGTTGCACTATGATGGTGATGACCCTTGTTGCAGTAAAGGTGGCACTAGTTAAATGATGGAGCTTGGTGGGAGATGGCCACAAAGCTTATTGTTTCAACATGAGGTGGTAAGGAGAATTGTGATGATCATTGCAAGCAATGATGGATCTAACTGGTTGTGTTTTACAATCTTAATTAGTTTTTTGCAGTTTTTAATGGTCGAATTTCAATGAAAATAATAATTTAGTGGACCAAAATCAATAAAGGGGTTTCACACACCCCTTTTAACTTTTGCATTTTGGTTTATTTTTGTCATAAAAAATAATATTGGTTGCCACCCTCTTGTTAAACAATCTACCATTACACAAAATGATGCAATGAAATAATCTTTTTAGATCCTTTCATGATATATTATTTTTTCCCTATAAAAGTAGTTATGATCCTCCTTATTTCATGAATATTGGAGGAGTTGAAACATCATGTACATGCCTCAACTAAAACACCATAATGTACAAGGGAAGACTTGCTCCCAAGGGTGTATGTCCAAAAATTATGGGAAGCTCATGGGAGTGAAGGCCTTTTTTGGTGCAAAGTACGAACAATGTTTTTATTTGAATGGTGCAAAGTTTCCCTAATTAATGGATGCATATTTCATGTAGGGATTTTCTTTCAAATACAAAAAAAAAGCTTTGCAATACTTTTCACTCGTATAAATAATTCATCACATTAGTGATTTTCAAGTGATTATAACAAGTTTTGTTGCAAGCCTTGTTTTTTATATTCTATCTATAGGTTTGCTATAAGGTTTGTTGGGCACTTCAATGTATAGGATCAAGTTGTGGGGTCCAATTGATGAACATTTTTGGGGCATTACATGTGAGACTCCAATTAGGGCCCTACGAAAAGGTCATCATCGATGACATATAATATATAGGGTCAATTAATAAGTGTTATGATGGAAATGTTTTTACCCAATGCAGTAAACCAACTTCACACCTAATGTAAATCCATTGGATGATTTGAAGGTGATCATTGAATTAGGAAGGCAACATGTTGGGGAAGTGTATGAATATGATATCCAAACTCCAAGTGACAAACTAAACTTGTCATTGGACACGTACCATAAGTCATTTTTCAAACCTAAAAACAATTAATGTATATTTTAGCCATGAAAGTTATGCCTGCATAACTATATTTATTTACAACACATCTACTTCATCATGTTAGCTTTGTGCATATTTGACAATTTCAAGAAATAATTTGATATCATTTGGGGCATGGAAAATATCAATGACTTACATACCATCTGATTCATCAAAAAGAAAGTTTATTAATCTAAAAGTTGGTTGAGGTTCAAGAATAGGATGTATAGGTGCTAAAAATCCCAACATCTCAAAACACCAAGTTGGGTTAACTAGTACCATTGTTTTGTGAGGATGTATCATTTTTTCTAAAATGAAAATAGGTTACAAGGAAATAGACAATTTTTTTTGTTTATAGGTGAAGCACATTGAGCCCCCCAAAAATTGTAGTCACAAACATAGAAATTTTGCATTTTTTTTTCTTATTTTTATACATGTGGACATCACATTTTGGATTCTTTTGTTCATTTCAAAATTATTGCATTAATTTCGGACTTAAACCATTTTTTTAAAAAAAAACTTCAACAAATTTTTATGAATTTGAACACATGAAGTATAGTTGTGTCAAAATAAATATGTCAGAGAGTATGAAAAATTGTAAATATACTTCAAAACTAAAGCCCATTTTACATTAAGAGTCAAGGCCAATTTTCAACCCAAATCCAACATTCCTACCAGTGCAAAAGTTGAAATTGGCCCCAAAGGGTTTACATTAGGAATGAAGGTTGAAATAGAAAAAAACTTATCAATTTGCCCTAAGTAGTAATAAATGTTAAATTTTATGGCGTTGTATTGGCCCCAAGGCTGAAAAAATGATACCATCAAATTTGGGAGGCCAATTTGCAACACTTGGCGCCAATGTCCTAGCATTTTTAATATCTTGACAACAATGTTTTAACATTTATTAATGATTTGGGGCCAATTTGCAACCCAAAAATCCTCAAATTGGCCCCAATTTTTTTTGGCCATGACTCCTAGTGTGAAATGGGTCTAGGGTTATGGGTGGATGTTAGTGGTGTTTTTTATGCCCTAAAATTACACAAAACAATTTATTATTTGCAAAATTTTACTTTCATATAAGCATCAATATGTATGTTCTAACTTTAATATGAAAATAAAAAAGAAAAAATCAGAAACATGAAGATGCTCATATTTACAAATGTACAAGTACAAGAAAAATTCAGAATAGATTTAAAAAATCGAATTAGAAAAGTTTTTTTAAGTCCATCTTCAATCTTCATCCTTTCTTGTTTTTGTTAAAAATCAACTACTTATTCTAGAACATAGTGTTGTTTCAAATTAAATAATCACTAGTTGAGACAACAATCTAATGGTTCAAAACCAAACTAAAATGGTTGTTGGTCACATGTTGATCAACATGACTTGTTTAATCAACTTATCGATTAACATAACAGACCTATTACTTGTTATCTCAATTGACATGTTATCGGTTAACTTAACAAGACAGATTACATGTTGCCTAATAACAACTCTAATAGATTTTCAAAATGATAATGTCTCACCAATTACCTATTGATAATAACTAGTTATTATTTACAAAAAATGAAAATTTGGGGTAATAGTGGAATGTTTTAGTGAATTTTTTTGTGGTGAATGATATACATATACATCAACTAAATCTAAGACCATTTTAAAAATTTAATTCTTTGGTTGAAAGTCCATTCAAAAAATATGATTTTTTGCACTTTTGAGCAATAAATGCATTATAAAACTCTTGTTTTTGGGGGGGAAACTATTATCTTAAGAAAAAGGAGGAGATTTTTAAGGTGGGCATTTTATTATTTTTTTAGTTTTCTTTGGTTTGGTAATGTGTCATGAACCACAAGCATAAGGCCCTATGGCCATTGAAAAAATGTATGTTATATACTTTATGCATATTGATTTTATTCAATCCTTTTCATCTAACCATTGAATCAAGCTTAACTTTGATTCAAAATAAATTTTGAATTCAAAAATCTTGTCATGCACGTTTTTATTTTATTTTATTTTATGTTTTGAATTTTCAAAAGATGCTACCAAGATTTCAGCTTACGGCATGCCTATCATGCTTGTTATATATCACTTTGTGATGAAAAGTGGTTCATTGATATCGTGCTTTCACCCTTTTTTGCAAAATTGCAAATTTTACACTAACAAAAATTCTTACACTAATTTAATGATTGAAACAACATTTTAAACATTTTTATAATGGATTAAACCTTAACAAATTCAATAAAAAAACTATGCCAACAATTCAATAGGTTCATGAGGAATTGAAAATAATCATTCAATGAGAAATTAAAACATCAATTCAATATGAGCATGAGAAATTGAAAAAAAATCAATATGGTGATGTGAGAAATTGAAACCACAAAAACAATTTGGGTATAAAATTGATAAGCATATGGAATCAACATGCATGCAAAACAAAAAATAAAAAAAAATTCATATTCTTCACAAGACATAATTGAATTCATTTTCTTGAAAAACATGATTGGAATTTTGGGTTAAAAGAATTTTGGGCAAAAATTTGTTTCATTTTCTCAAACAATGTGATTGGAATTCATGTCCTTAATTCAACACCATATTGATTACAACATGATTTCTTTCTAGAACTTGCATGATTCGTAATGTCATTTTCATTGATAGTTTGAACCTATTTTATGTTGGTGTGCTCTTTTCTTGTTGATTTGGATGTTGAAACTTCTCACATTTCCAAAATTAAGGTTTGTGCTTGTTCATACAATAAGTGGCTCCAAAGTTTGATTTCCAATCCAAAGAGAATCATGAATTGGAATGTGCTTAGAGACACATGTATCCGTTGTCTCAAAACAACATATGCATCTTGTTGTGTTAATCAGCTTGTTTATCATCTTTGTCTATATATATCTATAGATATATATTTCTGAAAAGGATTTTACAATGACTCGGGCAAGGATCACCTCCATGAGTTATATAAAATTATTTATCTTTCTTAACCCAATCATCAACACATTTATTCACATTAGCTCAAGAAGGAAATGTTGGTGGAGATGAAAATTTTCTATAACCTCCGAAATCTAGGAGACTTTCTTGCTTCTTTTGAAGGATAATAATATTTTGTTGTGAAGTTTGGAACTACAACAAATTCATATATCTCTGTTAATTTTTGAAATAGTTTCTTGTAATCTACTAGAACCATGTTGGAAAAACAACAACATTGCTCTACTTCAAATTGATGTAAGAATATCAGATTTTGGCAATGAGAATAACATGGATCAAAAACAACATATATGCACAACCTTAGCCCAACTCAAGGATACTAAAAAAAAAAACAATCACCATGTGAGTTTGGAGTTAGGGGATCTGAGTTTTGCTACTACAAATTGAGTACTTAAATGCACAAAGTTTTGCATTGCCAAAACACTATTATCAAACCCATACATGCAAGGTTTCACCCTCTTACCGCATCATGTGGATATGAGCGACCTCCCAGAGTTAGTGGTGAGATTGACATAAAAGGAGTTGCTGATGAAACAGGACCCCCTGCAATAGGTGTTGCCACCACTGCACTTGGAGGAGTGCCCATCCCTCAGGTGTAATATCCCTTAAGAATTCTCAACCACATATGACTTATAGCAATTCAGCAATTGTTTTAGTGCCAAACCTAGTCAGATGCATGACAATTACAAGATGTAAGGGAGCACATTATGTGAGGAAAAACAAAACTAAGCAAAAGCAATAAAAATAGAACTCTTGGTTTTTTCAGCAATAAGGGGGATTGACACACACTGTAAGTGGCAGCTGCTATGGCCAACCAACAGCTGACTGTTGAGCCAATTGAACAAAAGTTCCAATGTTGTGTAACCTCATTCAGTGCATCTGTTGCTCTCTCCAATCCTTCAGTGGTGTAAAGGCTCACCTGCATATGAGAAACTTAGCCTGCATAACTGAGCACATAACTTTTGTTGATAATGCAAAAGAATGTTACCATACCAACATGCAAACAAAGAATTGACAAATTTGTTGCAGTCTGTAGTGCTGGATTTGTAGTAGTTCTCTTCTTTATCTCTCTACACTAATGGGGTCCTCTTTTGGCTTCCTTGATAGAATAGGGTCTTTGCTTTCTCTTTTTAGTGTTGCAAAGTTGTGTTTATTCTCAAGGACTTCCATGTCTTTTAGGGGTTTACCTGGTCAAGAAGGCAAAGGAAGATTGCCTTCACATTTGTTGACAAAGGTGCAACCTGCAACAGACATTGCATACTGTTGCCGAGAAACACCTCTGGTAACTTACAACAAAAGACACCACACTCATTCTAATCAAGAGCAAATGAGAACCAGACAATGCACTTCAAAGGCAATAACAATTGCAGCAGTGATGAAAAAAATAAAAGTTGTGGATTTAGATAATATTTTGTGTACACAAACTATATGTATTGGTATATATCTCTATTGTGATTCCATCTAGAACAAATGTGTCTGTAAGGGATGCTGTAACTTAAATACGGTTCTGTGATATGTCTTGTGACTCCATTAACTTTGGACAAGGGCTAAAATGGTGTCTATGGGCTGAGGTTTAGAGACCTATGGTACCCAGTTCCCATTAGTACTTGAGTCATGAGAAGATTGTGGTGAGCCACAGCTTCTTCATTCCAGTGCACAAACTATCCCACAGATGTAGAAAAGATTACCTCACACCATGAACAGAAACAAGGTACTGATCAAGTACAAAGGCAAGAATTATGAAGTTGAGAATCCAAGCATAAATACAGTAAATTGAAGGGAAACACCATGTTGGTAATGCTGGCTCACATGCATGTTTCAAGGCAATATGAAATGCCCTGCTATTATCAGACATCTAAGTTGAATCTTTCTCCCAGTCATGTAGAAAATAATTACCTTACACTGGGAACAGAAACAGTATTGATCAAGTTCAAGGGTGAGCATTGCAAAATCCAAAAATTGAAGAATGGATACAGTAGATTGTCATGATGTGAAACACTGTGTATCTTTATGGATATAATCTCATGGTTGAGGACAATTCTCTGGCAACTGCTGTCTGAATCTAAATCCAAATGACAGACCCTAACTCCTTAAACATATTGGACTTCCAGGCACAAGTATTTCCAGCTGATATGTTCCTGCCATGGATCTCTGTGCTTACTTCTGAAAGGAAATGGAGTGAGTATTGCATGTACATGGGTCCTGCACAACCTTGAAATTGTCGATGCTTGATTGAAACTGTCCAAGTAATGAATTTCCCATTCCCTTGAAATTTCGTGCTCACGCCCAGATTAGCAAATGATTTAGAGTGAATAGGAAACATGCTCAGATATCCCTCACAAGCTTGAACAACAACATATTCATCACATTGAATTAAGTAAAGAGGGGACATCCTCCATCTAGGCTCAAATAGTTCAAGGATTGACTCACCATTTGTTGTTCTTCCTCTGTCATTGCATCCTCAAAATGCTCCTTGGTACTGCACATCACTGCTGTCTTACTATTGAAGCCATACCCATCACCAGCATCATTAGAATCACCATCCCAACCTTCTCCTTCAACTTCATTGCTGTTGCCATTTTCGTTCTTCTGGGTTGCCTCTGAAATTCAATACCGCCAAAGTTAGGTCTACCAATGTCCTACCACACAATCGTGATCTTAGAACACCAGTGCCTTCCTGTAGACTTCTTTGCTTCTTCTGTGACATCCCTCCATCCATCCCTGCTGGGCATACTGACACTGATTTCAATCCTCTCATGAATAGACACCAGACTTTGAAGCTCCTCTCTAATAGATGTCGATTGGTTGTAGACACTTTCAACAATCCACTGTTGCAAAATATTGGAGCCACCTTCCCCATTGTAACAGGAACTTTATCCTACAACATGAAAAGTACCAGAAGAAACTGATGAGAGATACAAACTGCACTTCTCCAATTGCAGCACTTCAATACAAATTGTCAACCTCAGATACAACATGCAACTAGCCGATAGTGCACAAAGGATTTAGAGTTTCAGAACCAGTTCCTGACCTTAAAATTACTGTGAGTGAGTGATCATCCATGCATTGCAAATAAATAACAAACCTAAGGTTCAAATGGTTGCAGCAAAACAATTGCCATGCAGTATTGGAAAACTAGTATGCACTAGTCAATGCACCTGCTGTGCTCTGTGAAATCAGATCCAGATTCCTTAACTGCTCTTGCACCCATTAAGTTCTTCAACTACAATATCCCAGGTTTGTTTGCTGCAACTCTCCTTCTGCCCCCAGAACAAGAATTCATGATCCCAATGCCAGATTAGGGTTTACTCTTACCTGTATTAGCTTGCTTCTGGAGGTTTTTGATAAATTCTTTTGGATGTCAACCAAAATAACTGGATTTTAAATGGTAAAGTCTTGATACTCATTTGAATTACTCATCCCCAATGTACTACTTACCCAACACAGTATTCACCAATAAGGAGAGTTCCTGTCATGCAATGCAAAAGCGCAAGATGACCATCCATGTGACCCTAAACACATGCAAGCAAGCACTGTTGAGAAGCATTCAAATGAATAGTTAACTAGAAGTCCATTCAAAGATCATGACATCAGCACCTCTATTTGACAGAATAGCACTGTTGACACTGCACCTGCCATTATATTCAATTCAAGAAGGTGGGCATATAGGAACTCACTAACAACATTTGCTTTGCTAGCAATTGCATCATTTGCCATAAAAACTGGTTAGTTCCAATAGACACCTACTTGCAGAGGTACTCATACTGGGGCTGCTATGACTTCAAGTTCTTGACCAGCAATAAGCAACTTGGAGCTGCCTCCCACAACAATGAAACCCAATTGTAGCTGTCCCAAATTCATGAAAATGATAAGAGCATAAGCATTACAGGCAGCCATTGAACAGCCATATATTGCTTGAGGAGAAATTCAATGTTCCCCATGTGCTTCAGGGTTTTCTGGTGTGCAATGATGATAGCTTGTGAGTTGGCTGTCCTATCACCATTCAACCCACCAATGTAAGAAACTAAACTAAGGGACCAACTGATCATTTGTACCCCACCTGTACTTGGGTGCCATTTATATCCTCAATGCAGTTTAAGGGTTCAAGGTGGTAGAACAAATTCAGTGCAACACAACCCTTCTGCATACATATACTGCACAGACCAGCACAAGAAACTATTTGGTATTAACGAGCTTAAGATTGTGCGTACCATCAATGTGATCAATTGCAACATTTGGCTCCATCCTCCCCGGGACAATCTGTCGACACATCTTGTTTTGCATTCGCTCTTTTTGTTCTGCCTCTATCCATCTATTCATGGTCAAGCCCAAAAGTTTGGGCGACACGTTAACACTTCGCGAATCCTATGTGCCTCGTTGCACTTTCTCAAACAATAATGCTTGATGTGCTGAAAATTTACAACGAAACGTCTCCTCACCAATCCTAAAGCGAACACACGACATGCAATCCACGGTACCTGTGCTACAACATCGTCGACATCAAAGCCCTTGAGACCCGGACACTCAAGATTGAACTTCACACAACGGTACGTCCCACACATCTGCGTCTCCCCCGCTCGCAGCCTCGTCGGCCGCCACGAACGGCTGACAAATTTCCGAGTTATCCACATTCTTCATTATCAATCCGATTCTGCGCTTCACCGAATTTCCTCCTATCTTTCTTACGCCCCAGCCCCTCTCTCTCTCTCTCTCTCTCTCTCTCTCTCTCTCACAACCCAGAAGCATAGGCAAAGGAAAAAAATGAAGGAAGCGCCCTTTGGTGCAAGCACATCGCCAAAATCATGTTCTCTTTCACTCTATCTCTCAATGTCACTCTTGACGGCAGAATCTTCGAGACTCTCTTTCTTGGGTCGCGCACACGAAGGAAGAAGCGCGGCAGACTGCCCGCGCAAGAAGCAGATCTGCCCGCGGTCAGCCACAAAACCTGGCAGGCAGGAAATCCCGACGTTCTGCTCGGCCGCACCCGGCAGACGTCTGCCTGCCACTGTAGCTCCCCTTCCGGCCTGCCCACGAACTGCGACGCTCCGTTTAGCACTCTGCCCGAGTCTCTCACGAGTTTCACCGTTCACCTTCGTGCTCTCCCGTGCCCACCTGCCTGCATTCCATAGCCATTTTCTCACTGCACACAATACAGGCACTGTGTTTCTCAAAAAAATTCTTTGAATCACATTTTCTTCTGTCTTTTTCACCATGGAACCGTCTCAAGAGCCAAGTTTCCTGTCCCTGATGATGATGGGTTCAAGCTCTTCACTTCCCTTGTTCATTGTGCCTCACATAGCACCTCCAGCTCCACCCAAATCCAAGAGAGATTGGGAAAATGATTCTACAGCATTGTTGATGGATTTGTTTAAGGAGAAGTTTCTTGCCAATAGCATGAACAGCTTGACACAGCAAAAGTGGCAAGAAATTTTATCGAAGATTGAGGAGGCATTTCCATTGACCCCTCCGCGCACTTGGGCTCAAGTTCAGTCCAAAGTACACAAAATGCGGAAGAAATTTAATCATTTGAAACAAGAGCATGGAGAATCCGACGCAGGTCAATGCTAATGGCCATGGTTTGAGCGATGTTTAATTGGGGCAAGACTGCCAAGGCTTATGGCACTACTAGAGGCATGGACAATGGTGTTCCAATTGATTCGGTGGGTGGATCTGCGCAGGAGCCTGTCAACTTGGAGGATACTGAAGAACATGATGCTCCACCTTGTCCAAACAGACAGGTTCCTCCATTTGCAAGCAACTCTTCTCAAGGCAGTAAGATTGCACCCACACCGAGGTCAGCAGCTTGCAAGAAGCCAGGGGTGGACAGTAAAGCCTCCACAAAAATTTGTTTTTAAGAAATTGGGAAGAGGGCAGGGAGAGAAAATTAGATGGAGCAGCAAAAAAGGTGGGCAGACTATGTGTGTGCATGTGCGCATTTTGTGTGCCTGCCGCCATTTCGGCCAGCGAATTTCAAGGAGCAGGCAGGCAGAAGCCAAGGTTTTCACAATCATGAGCGCGACCCAACTTCTATTGACCAGCAAAGAGGCTATCCACGAAACAAAATCAAAAGAAACGAAGCTTTTAGGGTTGCTCCTTTCCTGACCTACCTTCTGGTACGACCTACCTCGTTTCACTTTTTCGACCCATTTCGCGCAACGCCAGGCGGAGGTGCCGGCCATATGCGCATATTCATCAACAGGGGCAGATATTGTTAGTGTTTCCGTCCCTTACGACACAGGCCCGGACAGCCCAGACGTAGAATGTGGAGCGGATCGCGAAGCGGACCAACGGATATGCTGTGTACTCTAGTTCCAGGATGCGCTGCGCGTGAAACGACGTCGATGCGTCGATCGATGTCAGGCTGCTGCGAGGGCGCCCAGCACGTGCACATCCTGTTGACCTACTCCTTTGGTTTCCTTGTCAACAAATTCTCGCAGTGATCTATCTTCTCGTGGATCTTCATTTTCGACGGTTTTGCATCATCCCGTTTAGGCCAGGTATCGTCATCGGCAGTTTTCGTGTGATAGAATTGAATGAAAACATGGAGCTTTATGTTGGTCGGAGAGTGATTTACGATTCCCTGGCACTCGGCCAGAAAATGCGCCGTAAGCTAGGAATTTCGAACAACAGCTTGAAGCTCTAAACCTAAGAATTTCATAGTCGTCATTAGTGAGCTCCGCAAATGGCATTCCAGCATGCAGGTGTGTGTATAATTCTTACAGATTCGATTACGCTGATCTCTTGTTTGTCTGTTGGGCTTGTTTCTTGTACATTTCAGTAAAGATAAACGCAATTCCTCCTCGTGTAGATTGAGACCCACCAAGTGTAAAGGCAATTGTTTCGTTCCGCATTTTTGCCTGATTTAATAGCTGTAGATATGCAGAAGTTATGATTCCTTGTACAGACACGTCGCTGAAGAACAAGAAGTTCGGTGTTCCTGGACTGGAAACGGAACTCCTATTTTTGGCCGCCGTCTTCTCAGGAAGCGAAGCCTCTTTCCTGAAAAAAGAGGGGAATCGGAGGTTTGTTGTTCGCTTCGCCGCGTTTAATCTTTAGTCGAGCTGCAGCCACGGCAGTGATCAGCGGCATCATGGACAGCTTCGAAGCGCGGCTGGGGCCGTGTGCCTGGCAGCCAGCAGACGAGGAGAAAGTGGACGCAGGAGCTGGAAGCTTGGTGCTCGTGGTCTTGGACGTCAACAAGGAGCTTACCACAAGCGCTTTGGACTGGGCGCTCAGTTGCGTGGTGCAGAGAGGAGATACTGTGAAGGTGCTCGGAATTCTGCACCACATCATGAATCCAAGTGAGAATTTCTTGCTTGCAAAGATATACTTTAAGGCCATATGTCCTGATTTCGATGGTCAAAATAAGTGAAGTTACTTGCGTGAGCTCCAAAGCTGCTAATGCAATTTCTAGAGGTTTGCTGAGGTACAGTAGTAACTATGAATTTTGCTCTCTCCACAGCTTGCCAGCTGTATTGAGAGACTTCACTGTCTGTGTCTGTCACTCTGTCTCTGTGTGTCTCTCTTGTCCAGGGCCCACATTGCAACTGCAAGGCTCGTGGAAAATGAGATTCTAATTTGCAGATGTATGTTTGCTGCAACGTTGAAGTCATGTTTTTCACTAGCTTCCAAATAGCTCAATGGTAGCCTCAATGTGATATGGCATTGTGCAGTGGGTTATAAGTCTCGAGCAGATGAGAATATCTGGAATGGATCAAGTCGAAAAATTTTAGACAATGAATGTGCAATGAAGAAGATGATGCTTCAAAGTATACCACATATGGTCTCAAAGTGCGAGAAGCTGGGGGTAACAGCTCTGTCCTCTTTGATCTGGTTTTTCATAGGTGTTTGAACTTCACAGATTGTTTGAGGCTTGACATATGTTAGATTGGTGGTACATAGAATGCAGCTGTTCGTATCAAGCCCAATGTTGGGTTAAAAAGTTACAGTTGTGGTTTTGCTTTCAGGTGAAGTTAGAGATTGATGTGAAGGCACACATTGCCCCTAAGAAGGTTGTGGTGGAAGAAGCCAAAAACCTTAAGGCCCGTTATGTTGTTATTGACAGGTAGCTCCCTGTATTTCTCCGTGTGCTTATTCCAAAATTTCCAGTTTTGTGAAATTCCTGACATTCTCTCCATGTAGCAAAGTTACAGGTTTTGACAAGAAGTAACAGTATACAGAAAAATAAATACTTACTGAGACTCTCATAAACACACAGATCTGCATGTGTTTCTGGATGTGGATATGTCTTTGTTGCTCTTGTTTGTGTGTGTCCTCAGCATGTTTCGTTTGTGCTTTATAATGTCTCCAATCTTGTGATGTGGTAGAGACGTAGAGACCCATGGAAGAGAGACAATTTCAGGTTTAACTCTATGAGCACAAAGGACGTGATTCAGAGGTCTTGGATGAAGCAAGGCAATGTGATTTGCTTCCATTTTTGTGCAGGAATATGAAGAAGGACAAGAAATATTACATTGACAACCTCACTTGCTTTGTCACACGTGTGAGGACTATTAATGATTATGAGCATTTACGCCATGGGCTACCAATGAATGACACAGACATAAAGTCTGAGCATGGGTTTATTTCAGTTAATGGCTGTATGTCTGCCACTGAGACATCAGTCTGGCATCCTTCCCTGGCATCAAGCCTAGAGACTCAGGCTCAGGCTTCTGTTCATGCTGACTGGGCACAGGTTCAGGCACATACCAATATACCTTTGACAGCAGAGCATCAGTCCATCTTAAATGGCAAGTTCAGCAAGAGGGAATTTTTGAGGCTAAATCACAAGTCTGGTAATGTTTCTGGAAGACTTCCTCACCAACCAGAGCTTAGGATGGGAACAGGGTACAGAAATGAGATATCCAATGTACAGGATCTTGCAGTTACAAACTGGCTTAGCCAAGGGGGTGGTGGAGCTGATTCAGCCCATTTCAATGAAAGTTCCAAACAATGTAAGCCAATTCTCCATATTGTATTAGTGTTAAAAATTCCTTGGGGACCTATCCACAGCAATATGGCAGTGCAAACTTCCTTGTCTGGGAAGCAATAAATGCCCATCTCATGGGAAGCACAGATTATCAATAAACATGCTCTTAACGTTCCATCAATCTGGGGTGTCAGACATTCTGACTAGGAATACTGTTTTCCATTCTTCTACTTGAGAGAAGGTGGGTTTTTTCATTGATTTTGCGGTTTACATTGGGAAGTGTGGACAGGAATCAGTATTCTTGACAACTGTAGGCACCTGAAGACATTGCTTCTTTTGTCTATGTCAATCTTGGATATTTCTCCAATTTATTGTGACCAGACATTTTTTTCCCTTTTGACACAGGTTATAATGGCACTGGCCACATTCGGCAGGAGATGGAGAATATGGGTGGTTCACCTATGAGTCCTACAGAAGAGTCTCTTGCAGACCAGGCATCATCCTTTTTTCATCCAAGCCCATATGCAGAATTACCTCCCCACCCCTTGAGAAAACAAAGTGCAGAATGGTTGCCCATGTCAGGGCCATCCACCATCTTGTCTAGTTCCTTCCCACCAGCCTCTCTCCCTCACTCTCCTGACTCTGTTTTGTCAGAACTCAGGCCCTGTGGCAGTATAAATTTGGCCTCTGACTACTCAGCTGAACTCCCTTCCAGCCACCCAGGTATGCTGAATGCATCCATAGCAGCATTAGAGGCACTGATGGACATGAAAATATCAAGGGGTAAGGACCGAGGACATCCTGGTCCTATCTCTGTGCAACCAAGACGGGTGGATGCAAGCTGGGCATTTGATTTACTTGACACAAGTCCTGGAAATCGACAAGTGCAGCCCACTCCTAGTTCGCTGCAGCATTTTGCAGCAGAAAGAGAAGGAGAGGCAGGAATGCAGCAAAAAGGCAAGCAAAACCATAGTGCAAAGAACTCACCTGTTGAGGAAAGAACTGAAATGAAGGTGCTTCCACAAAAGGATGTGAATCCTAGCAATAGCCATGATCCAGTGAAACAAACATCAAGTGTAAAAGGAGCAGTATCCAGTAAGAAGCAAAGCCCTGGGACACCACCTCTTTGCTCTGTTTGTCACCAGAAGTCACCTGAGTTTGGGAAGGTGAAGAGATTTCAATTTATTGATCTCCAAGAAGCTACAGACAACTTCAGTGCAGAGAATTACCTGGCAGAAGGGGCCTATGGTTTGGTCTACAAAGGAAGACTGAAGGATGGTCAGTTGGTTGCTGTAAAGCAGCATAGGCTTCCAAGCTCACAAGGTGACCAAGAGTTTTGTTCTGAGGTTGAGGTCCTCAGTTGCGCTCAGCATCGAAACCTTGTAACACTGATAGGCTACTGTGTGGAAAATCATCTCCGCCTTCTTGTCTATGAATATGTGTGTAATGGATCACTGGATCAATATCTCTCATGTACGTGTATAACCTCCATCCCCACTCTCTTCTCCAGTTAGCTTTTTTTAGAGGGTTGACACATGATCAGCAAATTTTGTATGGTATCTGTGCAAGATTGCCATGATGATTAGTGTCTTACCTGCAGCTGAGTTTTATAATCATCAACTCAGAGGAGGAATCCTGCTGTCTTAAAAAGTGGAATAATACATAAAAGGTAGTGGAGGTGGTGAAATTCTGGTGGCAACTCTGTTGCGCTACCATTTCCATTTGAGTGGTGCAGGAATATCATTCAGCACCTATCCTACTTCAACTTTTGGGAACCTTCTGTGAATATAGAACACCACAATGCCAATGAACATGTCTGATTGTGTGTTCAGGGATTCAGTGTATAGAAAACTGTTATGTTTTTGCAATCCAAGATTAGTTTCCAGGTGATGTTAATTCTTGTATGTTCTCATTTCATGTTAATTGGCTCTGGTGTTTTTCTGGGATCTTTGTGATGGCAGCAAAGAACAAAGAGGGATTGCAGTGGAAGCACAGATATTATATTGCACTTGGTGCTGGTAAAGCATTAAGATACTTGCATGAAGAATGCCGGGTTGGTTGCATTGTCCACCGTGACATGCGCCCCAATAACATTCTCCTTACTCATGATTTCATACCCATGGTAGGGTCTCATTCTGAATTTGAAGTGTACTATTTTAATTGATTCTGTTCTGGATAGGAAATTGATAATGTTATGTGCCCCTACTGAAGATAAGTGGGTAGCACATCTCCTCACTAAATCTCTCCCTCACTATGGACCAGGTTTGTTTTTGCATGACTCCTTAGTGCATTTAGTAATTAATGGTGGTATTCAGCTGGGGCATTATCTAGTGCTGTGAGGTTGCATCCCTGTTGGTTCTGAATGGCTTGGCTTCTCTTTCCTCTGATTTTCTTACTCATCAGTGGAGTCTTTTGTGTCAAGTACAGGTTGGAGATTTTGGCCTTGCAAGACGGCAGTCAAGCAGAGAAAAGGCAGAGGAAACTCAAGTTATAGGCACAATGGGGTATCTTACTCTTTTGAGAAAGTTTTTGTAGTTCCTTGCATTGTCATTGCCCTTTATCATGTGGTGATAAGTGTTTTAGTGATAGATGTGAAAGTTCTAGGAAGTATCACTTGCTGCTTTCCATTGCTGATTAATTCCAGTATTATGTGATATGTATGTTTATGGCTTGAGTTACAGAGAACATCCTCCACAACAAAGTAAAATCAGCAACATTTGGTGGTGTGGGTTTGTGGGCTGCAGGTACTTGGCACCAGAATATGCTGAAACAGGGCAGATTACAGACAAAGCTGATGTTTATGCCTTTGGAGTGGTCCTACTGGAGCTCATTACTGGGCGTAAAGCAATCAACTATAACTCTAATAGAGAGCAAGTTTCTTTGACAGATTGGGTCAGTAATGATGTCCATTTTGCCTATGTGATTTGCATGTTCAGTTTTTCTCCTTGTTGCAAAACTATAAACTCACAACTTTGAAATACACTAGCTATCAAGTTTACAGATTTGCAAGGCTTTATCTATGTTTATGAGTGGCAATGGTTGAAAATGAGACAGGCACAACCACTCTTGGACAATTATGCAAAGGAGTTAGTTGACCCCCGGCTTAAGTTGTCTTATGATGACTATGAAATGCACTGTATGATGCATGCAGCCAATCAGTGCATAAAGAAAGATCCTGCTATGCGCCCTCGCATGACACAGGTTACTCCTCTCTCTCTTGTTTCTGCTTGGATATCCTTTTTTGTATCACTTTACATCCTTCCCATGATGTCAAAAGGGATGTCCAGTTATATTGTATTTGTCTGCAAATATTATAACCCACTGGCATTATCTTATGGTACAATTGACTTTTTTGATTAGCTCTGTCTCTTGAGTGCTAGCCATCATGGCTGACTCTTCCCATGCTTCTGGAATTGTGACATAAACTCAAGATGCAGATTTTGTAAAATGGTTGCCTGAGATTTTGGGCAGATTATATTACCTATTAACTACACCCACTGTCAGGAGGTGATGAAGTCAGTGGGTAGTCATGGCAGCTCATCACTGCTATTTGTGATGAAGGTGAAGGTCTGACACTTTGTGAGCAAACCCATAAAGCTATACCTGTGTTGTTGTACCTTCAAGTTTTGTGGAGATTTCTCTGCAATCTCATAGAGATGTTATTATATTATGGAACCAAAATGGAATTGCCTAAGATAACTGATCTGGTTTGAAGCTTCCTATTTTTAATTAACCCATTCCCTGACACATAGGGATGTACCCATACTGGACCACCATGGGTTGCTGAGTAAGTAGTGGGAAGTAAGGGCAGCTAGTCAATCCCATTCACCATAAAGGTAATGGTCTGCTACTTTGTGAGCGACTCGTGAACATAGACTCTTTCATTCTTGTCTGTGTTTCTTTTGGTTTGGCTAGAACTGACAAATGGTCACCTTAAAAGTTTTCTTGGAGTTTTCCCTGCAATCTCAGAGATATTTATCCCACACTGGGCATGTGGCCACATCCGAATTAGAGAATTCACCAGAGTTTTTCTGATGTTTATGTTGCCTGATGAAACTTGATAAAACTCACAGGAATTCTGTACATGCCACAAGACAAGAATATCACCCAGATGCACAAGATGGGTGTTGTTCACCATGTGTCTTGCAGGTTACATATCTCAGGCCATCCTAGTTGTATTAGTTCTCCTTTTATAACATGGGTTGTCATGATGCAGGTGCTACGAATTCTTGATCCTTATCAAGAAAAAAGAGGACCCTTAGGGAGTGCACAAAACTACTCGTCCAGTATAAACCCCTCCAACACAGCACTTCCAAGCAACCCAGAGTCATTGCCAGAGCTGACCAGTTCTTAGACAAGACAAAATATCCATGTTGAACGCAGATGGAAGCAAATTAGTGAAACAAAAGCTTATGTAGGAAGAGGGAATCCAAAGGGTATGATCAATGACTTTGTATCATACAACACTACTGTGTATACTATATGGTGGATATTTTACCCTCACCAAGGACTTTTGAGCATCATTGTTTTTTCTGATTGAGTCGGTTGAATACTCCATTGTGCTAAATGTACAACTTTTCCATTCCAGTACATTCTTGAATGATATAGAGTATTTTAGAAAGTTTTGAGAATGCTTATCTATGGATTTATCCATGACTGCAAATACATAAGTGGATTGGTATTCAACAACTTAGTATATGCAAGTTTTAGTAGGATCAGTGTAAAGATGTGTGTAGTCTAGCAAAGCTTTTGATGTGACTTAGTGCTTGATAGTAACAGGTGTGATAGTAGCAGGCGGAAGCATGATACATTCCCATTATGGACCAATTGAGTCTATCGATCCTTGGAATTCTGACCATTTCATGAATATTGCTATTTGGGATGTAGTTTTGCTGATTTATGTCTTCTTGATTGCAGTTGATTATCCTTTTTAATTCTCACCAATCTCATTAACGGTGGATAGCAATTTGTCTAAAGGGCTCTTTTTGGTTAGAAAGTTTCATGTCTTGTATGGCTGCTGCATCATGATCCTCACTGCAAATCCTCATCCTTTGACATGAACAGGTGCATTTTTTCCTCTGATTGTATTGAATTAGTGTTCCTCATGGTGTTGGTTCACATCTCTACAAACATCTTTGGACAGGTGCTGCTTTGCAAAGATGAGTCTTTCTATTTAGTTTGCAAAGGTGGGTTGTGGCATCTTGCCATCAAGAGACATGCATGTGTTGTTGCAACTTGGTTAGTTGGTCCAAACACAATACTAGAACCCACTAGAGATGTAACAATTGTTTAATTTTTCATGCTTTTAAGTGGTAGGTTAATGTTGATTTTTTTTAATATTTTTTTACACTAATGTTTCATATGTATTATGGGAACGTTTGTATAGATTTGAAACAAATTAAATGAACATAGAGTACCTAAAAGCATAAATAGTGGTTTTGTTACTTAATCTTTTGTAAAAGAATGTTTTTGGGCATTATATATTCATTTTATATACATACGTACCAATGTTGTGTGGGTATATCTTTTACCCAAATATATCTATCATGTACAAATATGATATATTATTTATCTTAACATATTTTCCTCAAATCAACATACCTTACTGAAGGCCATACCCAAGGATATGTCAATTTCAAAAATTATATTTTATTCATAACCCTAGATATATGTAAAAAAATATTCGTATCCATAGCTAGATATGTTTTAACATTCAAGTAAAAAATATTAAGGCAAATATGTTTTAAACTTTAAGGTTTGATAACTCTATTAATTAAATGAGTTGCCTCTCAAGTTCCTTCTTTTGTTTTTTAGCAATTAGCCAATTTGATTCGCCCACACAAGAAAAAACAAAAAAATAAAAATAATTGAAACTTTGGAAATTCCCAAAATATAAATTTCTTTTTGAAGAAACAACATTTCCTATTTAGCCCAAGTATATAGGTGAAAAGGTGAAAACTTTGGGCAAACCAATGGGTTAAAATTGAAGATTGTTAACATGTGGTAAAAGTGCACATGTTAAGAATGGTACATGTGAGGCAAGGAAATATTGTGAATGGAAGACCCTCTAAATCACAAGCGGGTTTAAGATTGAAACTATGTATGTTCATTACATAGCTATGGAAATCTATGTTTTTTTTTGCATAGATTTTTTCACCTTTCTATTGTCTTTGTATAAATAATGTGTCACACCATTCTCCTACCATAAATTTCACATAAATTACATCAAAACCTTTCAAAACTAAAATCTTGATTCCCTTCACAATTTTATTCCATGAAACTTTACATTCATACAACAATTTATTTTTATCAAATGAAGGTGTTTTCAAAGGTCACAAACACCCACTTATATATTAACCAAAAGAAAATTAAACAAAAAATTTCTTAAAGTTTACACATCACATGCATAATAAAGTGCAAAGACTTTTCACATGACTTTCACATAAATTTTCGTGTGAAAGTAAAACACTATGACCAAATGATAATTAAACTGCGAAATCTTATTAACAAGTAAATCACCAAACTTACCCGTTAAATAATTACATAGGTAATAGTTTAACTACATCAAAATTAACCCCACCTACTTTGGAAGGCCATAATTTTCAAGTTATATAATAGAATTAGATGATTCCAAAGTCTATTGGAACACCAAAATATGAATTACAAATTATTTTAGACTCTAACACCAAGTGAATGCTGACCATGATGTCATTGTCTTTTGATACACTAAGTGTTCAATAATAAACATGTTTATCATAATCTAGGATGAATAAAAAAAAATTCAATTGTTGCATTTTGATGTTATATTTGACTTCTGAAAATTTGTTTTTCAATTCCAAAATATAGAATTTTCCTTCATTTTAAATTAAATTAAAAAATACATAACCATTTTGAACCCCAAAATAGGTATATGATAAAGGGGGGTACCTACCCCAAATATTTTTTTTGGTACACTTGAACCCTAACTTGAAAAAAAATTTGAATGTTAATATGCCCTTACCCAATGATATATCAAAAAATATATACCCACACAAGACTGATACATACATAATATTATAATATGCAATTAATCTAAAAATATTCCGCCTAAATTACCAATCCAATTTTATTCTATCATCTTAATTGATTAATCCATAAATTCTTAAGCAAAATATTAAAGAGATGGGGTTGAATTCTTGTATTGTGTTTACACCCAACTTCATCATCATAAAAACATGATAATGTTGTCTCCACACCGTTATTTGATTAAACATTTTTGTGTTTTTTATTTGAATAAACAAATTTGCCTTGCATAGTTCCACTCTTTAATCAACATTTAACATTTAATTGATCTTCATGCATAAGGTCACATGGTGCATATTAATGTAAAAATTATTGCAATGTAAAAAAAAATTCTTGTGATTCATCATTGTCATTGTTTGACCCAATTTGTGAATGACATGAGAAAACCTTCAAGAAACAAATGTCCTCATCGTCAAAATGTGAATTTTTTTCCCCAAGCTTTTGTCAAGAAAAAGTATGAAGATTGTAGGCTATGGTTTGTAAAGCTTTTTGGTTAACCATCTAAGAACAAGAAAAGATATTATACCTATGACTCATAACAAGCAATTCTTGTCTATTTTATTTTATTTTTGAAAATGTGAGCTCCAACTACCCCATTTTGAATGTTTCAAAATTAACTATAAGTCTCTTCATATCTTTCAAAATCATTGTGGTAGTTCAATGGTTAAGATATTTTATTATGTGTAATAGATGCATGGACCAAATCTTTTGAAATCTAAAACAATAGGTTCAATACACACATACATCTATATACATATATACATATATGAAAATTGATAATTTCAAGTGAACCACTCAAAAACCTTTGGGCAACCATTACTCAAATCCTCACCAAAATTTGTGTAACTGATTTATATATATATTTCAAATATGTTGGGATTTGGTTCATCTTGTCTTTTTCATGTGAAAACACTAGATGTTAACCCCTATGTGATATGTTTTGGATTCAAAAATAAAAAAGGTGCAAATCAGTTAGGTTAAACATGGCACAACTTCACTAATCACTTTCCAAGTTTTGTTCCTACTACAATGAACCTCTCAAAACAAAATTGAAATTGAAGAGTAATGCTAGAGGATTTTCTAAACAAGTATGGCTAGCATCAAATGAGTTCATGTGTGAGAATTAGAGATATGAAAGCCACCTCAAACCCCTAGCATCCATCAAATGAAATATTGGTTAAGTCTTATTTAATATTCCTTAAACGTCCCCCTTCCTCAAGCTCACAAAATTGATGCTTAGTATGTTTTTATACAAGTTGATATCTCACTAAGTGTAAGAACTAATGTCAATAAGGAATTTTGGACAGTTTGCAGAAACTTGACATAAACTCAATTGAGTTTCATCAACAATGGAGTCAAAACAAGTTGAATGTGGATGCAACACTCTTGTGGCTAATGCATGGCTCCAATTGGTTGAAATTCGTACATGCCAAAGTTTCATGTGCAATTTCATCCACAATGTTAATGGGCTAAATAAATAGATCATAAAAGATTAGACATCCCCCTTCCTCAAAACAAAATGAAAATGTAATTCAACAGACCATATCATGCTACCAACACTTTATGTAAATGAAACTAGGGGAATTTTAGGTAGTTTGTAGAAAGCTAACACAAATTCAATTGAGTTTCATAAACAAGATGAATGTGGATGCAACATTTTAATGGTTATGTCTGGCTCCAACCAGCCTAAATCCCTACATGCCAAAGTTTTATATGCAATTTGAACCGCAATGTCATTGGGTTAAATAAACAAATCATAGAAGATCCTACATCCCCCTTCCTCAAGCTCAAATAAGTGAAGTTTCATATAGAGGAGATTTAGACCACTAGATTGACATTGTGAACATGTAAAACAACATGAGAATATAGAAGCAAACCATGTCATGTTACCAACAATGGACCTAGATGAAACTAGGGGAATTTTGGGTAGTTTGAAGAAACCTGACATAAACTCAATTTAGTTTCATCAACAACTAGGTAAAAGCACAATTACAATGGACGTTTTTGGAAATCACAGTGGTAATTTTTTTCTAGGTGAGGCAAGTATTATTGCATTGTATTCAAATCTATTTGAGAAACTTGACAAAAGTGAGATGAAAACTTGAAACTTGCATTCTAATATTTCAAACTCAAAAATAAAATTACAAAAAAGATAAATGTTCAATCCAAATTGGATTTTACAAAGGATGGTACATCAAATGTCACAATCCAAACTACCACAAAAAAATTATCATTATGGATTTTTTTTCTTCTAGTGGAGTTGGAAATAGCCTATAACTTTTCACCACCACATATTGAAGTACCATAACACTGAAGATGAAAAAATCAAACAAGAAAAAAATCTTTCAAATTTCTTTTAATTAAAAATTCATAAAATCCATTTTGATATTTTTAGTTTTTTTAAATGTTTAAATTATGGTGGTATGATCTTGGAAATGGAAAAAAATGTGAACTTTAACATCATTTAAATGTTTTTTAAAAAAAAATGGATTTGGATTCTAAAAATGGACTTTCAATAACCCATTTTAGTTTAATGTAGTGTGTTTTTACCCAATTGAACTTCCACAAATTGAATGTGGATGCAACATTCTAGTGGTTATTGCTTAGCTCCAATTGGTCTAGATCCATGCATGCAAAATTTTCATATGTAATTTCATCCACATTAGTGTGTTAAATAAAAAGATCATTAAACATTAAATTTGTCAATTTTCAAGGACAAAACATGAAAGAATGCAATATGGCTCCAAAGATGGAAGATAATACAACTAAGTTGGGGTCATGAATGTTTTAAAAGAGTAACAACCTAATTGTTAGAGAATGAAAAGGCACCAAAAAATTGTTTGGATTTGAAAATTGACACCCCCCCAAACTCCTTAAAAGACCCAAATGTGGGTCCCATAACAAAAAAATGAGGAAAAAAAAAAAGTTGGGGCACACTCCCTAATTCATAGCACTTTGGGGTAGTAGGGTGCAATGGAGTTTCGAGATGAACTCACAAATGAAAGTTCAAGATGAGGTCAACCTACACAACGAAGAAAAAATGGCAATTAGTGTAAGTTGAATGGAAGTGGTGTAGTGGATTTAGTATGAACAACTTCAAGCACAAGCTTTACATAGCCTGCAACCTTTGGGAGGAGGCATCATTCCCCTCCTTATAATATATTTTGTGCCTCTTTGCGGGGACTACATCCAAATGTCACTTTTCCCTAGGACTCCCAAGTGGGAGTCCCAAAACTTGTTGTTCCAAAAGTTTAAACGCTTATATATTTCTCAAATCATTTTTTTTTTGATAATTTGAGGGCAATATCTTATAGTTCTCAAAAAGATCTTTCCAAAAAAATATAACACTCCCCAATTGGAACTCATTTGACCCCTTCTTTTAAGGAGTTTGTGGTCAAGAGTCAAATTCCCAATTTGATTCCTACCCTTTATTTTGATCATAATTCATTCAAATCAGGTTTAAATGAACAATGTGAAGGCACTTTTAGCATCTAAGTGTCAAGAACTTTTTAATAGTCTCATGGGGGCCCAATTTGGTGCTTGTTTGCCTTCCCAACCAAGGTTTTGAACATTTGCAATTCCTACACGGGTGCAACTCCCAAAGTGGGAATGCACTTGGGAATAATTGGGTTCCATCCCTTGCACTCTCCCCCATTTGTGAGAGTGTGTTTCACACCTAAACACATTCACTTGGCCTCATGGGCCTTTGCATTCCACACTTAGTCACGAACCCAATGTTAGGGTTGTGACAAAAACCATGAAACAACAATACAAATACCACAAATCAAGACATGTCCATGCATAGTTCTCATGAACATTTAATACATTTATCACTTTGTCACTTTGGATTAACTAAACTCATTGTTTTTATAAGTTAGATTATTACTCGATAATTCAAGATAGGACCCCAAAAAAATCACATTTTATACATGTAGAAATTTTGACTCGTATGATTAATGCAATGGTTTTATAATGAAATTTGAATTCACTGTTTATTGACCAAATTCAACTACCCTTATTGTTGGGTATTGGCATATGTATTTGAATAATGCACTTCCTTTCTCATGTTTGCGAACATTTTTAAAATAAAAATAAAAATAAAAGGCAAAAAATAGCTTGCATTTAATGACTTGAAATAAGAAACTTGGGATTGTTAAAAAATGAACTAAACAAGAAGCGTGAAAAGTCAAAGTAATTAGCTTTGATGTTAAATGTGCCTAATGTGTATAGTTCAATCGTCATGATGGCGTGAACATCACTGGGCATTTGCAACTCACCACACTAGCTAAAAACAATGCACGAAAGACAATAGAATGACGACTAAACAAACCAACCCTTGAATAACAACCTTATACAACATCAAAGTATATTTTAACCTTTTTTTGCTCCCAATTTTTTGTGAGGAGATTATTAATAAACCCAAAAAATCAAAGTCAACTTCCATCACCAAATGAGAGGAAATTAAAAAAGGAAAACCCAATCATATATAAATAATAAAATAATAAAATGTATATATATATTGATTTGCCAAAAATATTAAAAAATGATCCAAATTACTTCCTTAAAAAATGGGTTATTGAAAAATTGGTTAAAATAAATCACCACATTTTGAACAAATCACCACAATTTTCATAATAAAAATTCCTAACAAAAATGACAACAAAAAGTGAACTCCATATGATTTAGTTGGTTATTAAAATGAATACAAGTGTACATGTCAAACAAATATTCATTCCCACATTCCATCCATCTCATTTGTCTATTCATGGAAGATGGGACATGGCACAATCGACAATTGCGCACATGATTTACAAGTGCGAATTATTCAACGCTCTGATGTAGACTTTGAAATGTCACACACATGAATGATATGGCGTCAGTTGATGCCATTTCCTTGTACTCATGCGCTTACGATTGTCTACAAGCTACAAACATTGCATGCAATAATGTTTTTTTGCAATCATTGAACCTCCTTCTTGATCCTCCAAAGTAACCTTCGATTTTTTTGTCTTTCTCATTTTAAACAGTTATTGGTTTTAAGGTTAATGTAGCTTAAGTGCACAAGGACATCACCCAAAGATTGTTTTTAACATTGAAAGGATTTATTTACAACACATTTGTCTTGTTTTTTAATTATTGCATCAATGGTATCTACAAGGTCCATGTTGCAACCTTAAAAAGGACTATGGTGGTGAAGGAACTTCTTGGATTCGAATACAATAAAAACTTGGGTTGTGACACACAATGCAAAAAGCAACCCCTTGAGACTATCTAATAGGTTTCAACATCAAGTGGCGATCGTCAATCTAACTCATGTGGTTTAGAGTTCTCGGTGGGAGAGGAGCCCTCTTCAAGTTCATCAAACATTTTTGATTTTGAACATTGGAAATTAGGTGATCGACCAAATCAATTCATAAGAAAAAGAGGAAAGGTAAGGTTGTTTAACATTTTTGGCATTGACAATAACCATTGGGCTTGGGTGTGTGAATGTAACTTAGGTCTATTGTTTTCAAATGTGGTTTGCTTTCTTTTTTTCTTATTAATAACCATAGTTCATGTGTGATACTTCCATGGGTTTGTTGATTTCCAAGCATTGTCAACTTTTTGATTACATGTACCGGTTGTAATTTTTAAATGGTTGAAACTTGAAATTGTACAAGTCTATTTCGTTGAAGCTCCATAAGCCCAAATGAATAGTCTTAGAAAATTTTCTAAAACCCATTGGTCCTTTCCACATTTTGTTTTATTGCATGACTTGCATTTACTTTCTTCTAGTGCATTATTTCATTTGTTG
>Ga0209611_10002978_pt1 | contig 29658 bp, 22 predicted proteins | sample S1TSphgellanicum_3_FD_187693 | JGI IMG/M metagenome (GOLD analysis project Ga0209611, IMG submission 187693) | Host-associated microbial communities from peat moss isolated from Minnesota, USA - S1T2_Fc - Sphagnum magellanicum MG (SPAdes) (version 2) | ecosystem: Host-associated > Plants > Peat...
TGTTTTTTTGAACGAATTTTTTTGATTCTATTACGGGAACCAAGCTCGGACTCATCATGTTTGCGTTGCTGGAGTGAGTGCTGTGATTGGAGCTTGAGCTTTTGTGTCGATCTTGAGCCTCCTAAGCAGCAGCTGCCACTCAAGATGGATCGATGTGCCGCTCAGGTAGAGACCGTTCGAGATCGATCGATCGATCGATCCGAGTGTTGCTCAGGTAGAAACAACATTCGAGATCCATGTCTGCTGCTCATGAGGAGACATTTGAGATCGGTAGATGTGCTGCTCAGGTAGGAACATTTCATTCTTGTAGCCAAATTAGGAGCAACGAGAAGGAGGAGGGGAAAAACTCTCGTTTTTAACCCTCCTTGTTTAACAAGACTGTCAGAATTTTTCCCTTTTTTTACTTTCCTTTTCTTTTACTGTATGGAACATTTCCTATTTCACCTCTTCTTGTTGTTTGGCTGGTTTGAACCAGTGTTGGGCGGGTATCAACTTCTGCAACTTACCAGCTGGGTCCGGGTATGAGAGATTTTTTCTTGTTTTTTTTCCCCCCTTCTTTCATACCAGGCCCCATGCTGGTACTGGCAACTTTCATACCAGTCTGTTTTAGTCCCTTGTATTGGGTCAAAGACGGTTTTGTTCGGCTGCTATATGGCACGGGTATATAACTGGTATTGAGACTGGTATAAAACTGGTGCAAGGGCGGTATGACCTCAAGTACCTTCAAGACTGGTACTTGTAAAAAGGCTGGGCTGAATTGCTTCAGCTCACACTGGACTCGTAGGGTCTTTGCTACCACCAGTCTTTATACCAGTGTTGATACCATTCAGAAACCTACCTATGTACCAGACCAACATTGGTTTGAACCCATGTTTGAACCCGGGTATCAACTTCTGAATTTACCAGCTTGGAACTGGAATTGTGTGTGTGTATGTTTTTTCCCTCATACCAGCATGTTACTGGCATTGCATCTTTGTAAGAACTTTCATGCCAGCATGATCAAGGTATTTAGGGTCCAATGTTGATTTTTGGCTGTAATGGGGCAAGTATACACCTCATGTCCCTACCAGGCAGGTACTAGCAAAGCTTGGGTTGTTTTCAGGTCATATGCATCTAGTTGATTCTCTTGATACCAGGAGCAATACCAGTTTATATATTCAGGTTCAGCTTGGAACCTCCCAGTATGCATGAAAAATTGGCCAAAATGGAGTGGAAATGCTCTGTTGGCTGTTTTTGAACTTGCCATAAGAGGAAAAGAGAGGCATTCTATGTGATGAGAAGCTTTGTTATGTTTGATTGGGATGTAAAGAGTGTCTTGGGAGGTTAGAGATCATGGCAAGGGTGAAGTTTTTCTAGTGCAGTTGTGCAAGTACTTCTGGTGTGCCAAGGTATTGTTGCAAATTATATAGTGTATTTCTATAACTGGTGAAGTTTCTGAAACTTGGTTTAAGAACTAGTTATTTCAGCAAAATTGCCAATCGTCAGCAGTAGGTATGGTGTGGCAATTGGTTTGATTGCAATATCTCAGATTAGTTCATTAAGCTGTTCATGGCTTCAAGTATTTCCTCATTGGAAAGCAGTTCCATTGATGTGCAAAATGTGTGGTTGTATTGGAAGTGTTCTTTTCTTGAAAAGGTTAGCTAGCTTTGTATTTCATTTTTTATTTAGTGAGGGATGAAGAACTGTAACAATTCTTCAACTCATTACTTGGGTGTTACCAGGTAGGTCTACTGGAATGTGAGTCATCCAAAACACTCCAGGGCATGTCCTCCTGAAGATAATTTGTGAACTTTCATTGAAAAAATCTCTAAAATCTGGCAACACAGAAGTATCAAAAATTCAATTATTATGAACCCTCTGTAAATCTGCACCCAAAAAGTATCAGAGGTGATGACCTCGGAAGAAAAGAAGGGTCAGGGACCTTGAATCATGTCCCATGGTGAATGAGTTTAGGGTTATGAGTAAAAACAATAAGATTATAAAATGTAGACCCGAAATCTTAGAGAGCTCAAAAGACTGTATAGCTGCGAACCTAAATGCTTCAATGAATCCCTAACTTTTGCAGACCCAAAAACTGAATGTTCCTAATATCACAAAAAATCATTGGGACCTACAAGATCCCCAAACTCAAATGCTTTGGAACTATAGACCCTAAAGAGGCAACTACAGACCCAGAAAGAGACCCAAACCCAACTTTAAAACCCTAAACCTTAAACCCTACAGACCCAAAAAGAGACCCAAACCCAACATTAAAACCCTAAACTTAAAACCCTACCGACCCAAAAAGAGACCCAAACCCAACTACAAAACCCTAAACCTGAAACCCTACAGACCCAAAAAGAGATGCAAACACAACTTTGACACCCTAACCTTAAACCCTACAGACCCCAAAAGAGGCCCACATCCAAATGCTTGAGTAAACCATAGAAACCCAAAATGAGTCCCAAACCCAAATGCTTGAATAACCCTAGGGACCCTAAAAGAGCCCCAAACCCAAATTCTCCAAAAATAGATCCCAATCCAAATGCTCCAATAACCCTAGGGACTTAAAAGTAGCTCCAAACCCAAATGCTGCAAAAACCCTAAACCCTACAGACCCAAAAAGAGCCCCACAAACCCTAAAACCTCGAACCCTAAAACTGAGAATGTGTCTGGAAGGTTGGTTTCCTTCAATCTTCTGGCAGTTGTCTTTTTCTTCCCTTCCTCGCTCTGGGATTTTGCAGCAGGAACTTGAGGATTGGCGATGGCGATCGAGAAAGTAGCAGGGGCTGCTGAACCTCCTGCAGCAGCAGCTCCTCATGGATCCTCTTCTGATGTTGATGAACGCACAGTCTTCGTGCGGAGCTTGCCGTTCTCTCTTTCGGATGCCCAGGTCGATTGCCATCTATCTTTCTATCTATCACCGTTGTATATTGTGCTTTGTTTTTTCTTGCTAGGTTTCTTCCCATTATGTTCTGTTCTTGATCGTAGAGGCTTTCCCCCCTCCCCCCCCTGCAATTTTATATAAGCAAAATTGTGGATGTGTTTGAAGCAAGCAAAATCCAACTCATGAAGTTTTGTTTTGTTGCTAAGAAGTTTGGTTAGATTTTCCATGTTGTTGCAGCTCGAGGAGATTTTCAGTGAATTGGGTCCAGTTAGACATTGCTTTACTGTGAAAGAAAAAGGTGAGTGAGCTTTTTAGGTTGGTGGGTGGATGTCTCTCTCCCTTGAGCATTTCCTCCTTGGGTGGGTTTCATATTCCTTGTCTCTGGCAGCATTGTGTAATCTTTGTTTGTTTGCTCCATCAACACAAGTTTTCTTTTGGTTTGTATTTCTCACAAGGTGTAGGGTACTTGTCAAGAAACAAACAAATCTAGTTCTTGAATGTTAATGATGACAGACATGATGCAATGGCCAGATTTTGCCATTCTTTCTGGTACAACAGGCAACATTTTCTTACCAAGAGTTGTTTTAGGGTTTGGTACTGAAGAGAGATTATTCTGTGCTCTGTGACTCTGTGATTTGACATGGTGTTAAAATTTTACAAAAAACCTGGGCATCTGTGCAGGAGCAGAGGTGCATCGAGGATTTGGTTTTGTTCAGTTGTAAGCACTGATCTAATCCTCCACTTGGTTTCCTGTTTCATTTTCATTCTTATAGTGACTTGCAGACTTCTAAGTAGTGATTCATCATGATTGATCTATTGCCATTATCTGGGGGAGTTTGAACAGTGCAGTTGCTGAAGATGCTCTGCGTGCTGTTGAATCAAAGAATGGAGTGTTGTTGCAAGGTCGAAAAATAAAGGTAGAACTTGCTAAGCGTCGAGCACCTCTAGACCAGCGACGTCCACTGGCAAATGTGAAAGGTCAGGCACAATGCACAGAATGTCTTTGATTCTGTCTCTTTGGGTGCTAAGTCCATGCCACAAAATTGGTGCACTTTCTAGAATGGCTTTTGTGGCGATCCTTTTTGCTTGCAGCATAATTTCTATTCAAAATCAAGGTTTTGATGGTGGTTCCTTGCTTGTCAGAAAATAAGAAGGATGTTGACCAGAAGGATTCTTTCCAGAAAGATGGCGTTGAAGGAACGGCAGTGGAGCCATCCACAGATCATCCGGAGGGAAAAATTCAAAAGAAAAAGAGAAAAGCTGTGGATGATAATATGGTGCACTCCAGGGTATCAGCACCTGAGGCGACCCCTCAGGATACTAAGAAGCTAAAACCTAGTAAGCTGGAATGATATACCTGAATAATACATTGCCGCTGTTTCTTTGCATTTCTACAAGATGAGGTCTATTTAGCCCAGTGATCTGCAAAGTTGAAGTGCACTGGAGTTTTGATAGCTCCATGGGTTGATGGTCAAGGTGGAAAAGAACCAAAGAGTCGTAAACAGCAACATGAGGAAGGCAAAAGTTCTGACAAACAAAGGTAATTTTCTGTGCATCATGATAACCTGCATCCTTTCTTCCTGCTTTGGGTAGCACATGCACGATGTGACTGATCAAACTTGCTCAACAAACTTGCCAATCATTTTTTGTGTAAAAAATGATATTATCCACATCCAAGGAGAAAATCATGTTATTTATCACTGACTACAGTTGCGGTTTCCAATATTCAAATGCCAAGCATTCTTGATAAAATCTTTTGCAGCATTCAATTCTGCTAGTTTCTAAGAGTGGAGATCCAAGCCATGATTTTTTTTACTAGTTGATTCAAATGCAGGCCTGCCAGAACAGTTGTCGTTGGTGGGATTGAGAATCCAAAGATGCTTGCTTCTGTGATTGCCAAGGCTAAGAAGCTTGGATTTGTTGAAGAAGTTAGGCACCCACTGGAAGACATAGAGCTAGTTAGTCGTGGTAAGCTCTCACCTCCTGGTTTATTCTGATAGGTCTGATCTTCACCATTGAGCAAGTCACTTGGGCTAAGCTCTAATGTACTTGTGGTGGCAATCACAGAATTCATGCTGCTTTTGGTGAGACACTTGGGAGGAGGGACCCAAGCTTTTCTTTTCCTTTGTGAAGTCTCTGCTCACATTCCCAGAATTGGATCCCTTGCAGGTTTGGCAAAGGATGGCTGCAAGCAAATGGCAGCAGCCATTGTTTATGTGTCAGTCAAGGAAGCATGTCACGCTGTTGCAAGCCTTCATCAACAGATGATAGGAAATGGTGTCCTGTGGGCTCGCCAACTTGGTGGTGAGGTACTGTACTTTGACTTTTGCTTTTGAGCTGGAGCAGAAAGAAGTTCTTGGGTAGTCAGTTATTCTTCTTTGGAATTGTCTGTTTTCTGATCTGCTCCTTGTTGATCTTGTTGCTTGCAATAGTTTATTTTGTTGGTCCAGCATGATTGATTTTTATCATTGTTGCAAGCATCACAAGACTTCACGATTTCTGACCAATATGCCATTGCCAATTGCAGGGTTCAAAGCTTAAAAAATGGCGACTTATTGTACGGAATCTCCCCTTTCAGGTACTTTGCATTTGACCAAAGATGCCATTTTGTGATTGAGTGTTCTTGCTTGTCTCCCTATCTTCTCCTGTATTATTGAAAACTTGACAGGTCAACAATCACATTGTAAAATGCAGCTCAAAGAGCAAACACTGCGTGCACTATTTTCACCGGCAGGTTTTGTGTGGGAGATCACCATCCCAAGGAAACTCGATGGCTCGTATGCACCATGTCTTTCACCACCTGTTGCTTTGTCTTCCTGTCTGTTGTTATCATCATGGAATTTCTTGTGATGTTAGAGGGCTGGGTGTATGTGTCGAAGTATGAATGATTACCTGCTCTTTCTATTGCGGCTGCAAGATCAGAAATAATGAGGTTATCAGCCTGTTGATTAGGCATTCAGTGGGAACCATGTCATATGTAGAGCCAAATGTTTCTGCATCTGATTTTTTTTACTGGGTCAAGCTTTCTCTTCATCAACCTGTTGTGTGCATTTCCATCATGTGCAGATCAAAAGGATTTGCATTCATTGGCTTCACTTGCAAGGCTGATGCTGAAAAAGTGAGTTCCAGACATGTCAGTTCGTTATTCGACAATTGGGTGTTTGTGATTTCCGCAATTAGGTTGCTAAATTAAGTCCTGTTGATCCTGGTATCAACAGGTATTGTGGCATGAGTTTTGTAGTGAGTATCATTTCAATTTGGACATGGAATTGACTACATCCTCTAAGCATAGATATAAGTGGATATAAGCATTCAGTTGGCTGTACCAAGTCTGAGCAGGAGAAGAGAGTCTGTGATTATTGCAGGCTATCAAAACTGTGAATGGAACAGTGGTTAGTAAAAGACCCATTGCTGTGGACTGGGCTGTGGCAAAGAAGACATATGAAACTATTGTAGCTGCAAATGCTCCCAATGCAGGTCTCTTGTTGTCTTCTCTCTGCCCTGGTGCATTATTACATTTTCTGTACAAAGCAGAGAGCTTAGTTGTTGTAGGTCTTTTTGGCCTCTCTTGAGACTTATCTTCCATTTGGATGAAGCCTCTGAGTTCTGGTAACATTGATCTTTGCAGCAAAGGGGAAGGAGGACATGTCTGACTTGGAAGATGAGGACACTGCCAGTGATGACGAGGATGATGATGATGAATATGATGATGATGAGGATAGTGATGATGGTCAGCCCAGGCAAGAGGCCACGATCAAAACCAAGAAGAAAGTGAAAGAAGACAGTAGAATTGGAGATTTAGAATCTGAAAGGGGAAACACCAAGAGAATTGGGAAGGAGAGCAATGAAGGCTCTGATGAAGGGCAAGAGGATGACTCAGTCAGAAGCGATGCTAAGAGCAATGAAAGCCTATCTGAGGATGATGAGAATGACACACATGCCATTGATTCTGCTCAAGAGAGGGATTTGCTGAAACGGGTATTGAATAAAGTTGTTGTATCAGGCAAGGATGTATTGGTCAACACCACAGAGGTCAATAATGTTGATGCATCTGATGGCCAGGAGAAGCAGCAGCAGCAAGGCGAAGACAAAACTGTTAAGAAAAAAAAGGAAGCAAGGCCTTCTAAGCTTCCTGAACAACAAACTGGGAAGGAAATGAGCACTGACATTGCAACAGCGGATTTCAAGGAATCAGCTATGAGAAGGACTGTGTTTATCAGGAATCTGCCTGTGGATGTCAATGTGCTTGATATGCGTCGCCGATTCTCTGCCTTTGGTGAAGTCAAGTCATTTCGTCCTGTGCTCCACCCTATCACCAAGTAAAGCTTCCAAAAGCAGTGCAAAATCTGTAGCATGTTGTTTACCTCTCTCTGCACCTTGGGAAATCCAGAGACTGGGTTCCACCGGAGATGTTCTCTTCTCCACTTGTGTGTGTGTATCTGCCTTAAGGTATATAACTGCAAGTTCCTTGGCTGTTTGTTTGACATGTGACAGGAGGCCCAAAGGAACTGCTTTCTTGGAGTTTGCTACAGTAGAAGGAGCAGACACAGCAGTCGCTGCTGCAAACAAGATTGATAACGTCAACACTGGAGTCTTGGTGGTTAAAGGTCACCAGCTGGCTGTAAATCTGGCATTGGATCGAGACCAAGCCCGAAATGTAGCCAAGCAGGCCTCAATACAACAAAATGATCATGATCGCCGACATTTGAAGCTTGCTAAGGCTAGCTTCTCCTCATCTACAACTCTGGAAGTAGATGTTTATCTAGAAGTTATTCTATTGCAGGCCTGAAGCAAAAGCTCAAGAATGTCACATCAATTGCTTCCATTGTTCTCAGAAACCCGTCACATAATCTTATGGTGATCCAAACCATCGCACAATTGCATGCTGATTCCATCATCTCTCGTGACTCACAGAGTGGGAATTATCACAGGAGGGCTTGATAGAGGAGGGTACGCCCGCAGCACAGGGAGTATCCAAGGGCGATATGGCAAAACGAAAACAGTATGATCCGAATGTCTTTTGTATTTGGGATGGAGTGTTTTATTGTCCTACTTGAGGTTGAGAAACAGATACGAGTGCAGCAGAGCTGCTGTTAGTATGAAGGTCCAGCATCATTGAGGTAGCAGCACTAGATGAAAAGTCTAAATGTAATTTTATGTGCTATTTTCTGTGGAAGGGTGGAACATGAGAAAGCAACAAAGTTGCGAAGCCCGAATTTCCATGTGTCAACTACTCGGTTGGCTTTGCACAACCTTCCAAAGGACTTGATGGAGAAGGACCTCAAGGAGCTTGTGATTAAAGCCGTCAAGTCCCGGGCATCTAAGCAGCATCCTGTGGTGAAACAGGTATACACCATTGACAGTCAGCATTTAGTTCACTTACTGTGTTTGTCTATCATCCACAAAACCCCATTACATATTGATGAACTATGGCAATCGGTGGCTGGCAATGTGTACTGGTTGTTCTAGTATCTGAGTGTCCAAGTTCATTCTTGAGATGTCTGAAAATGTTCATAAGAGCTAGAGTTTGCTGGCTGAAAACTTTCCAACAAGGTGCATGCTGAAACTTCTTGTGGGTGGTGAGAAGGTGAAAATCTTAAGGGATGAGGTGAAAGGCATGCCAAGTGTCGGGGGTAGATCTCGGGGGGCTGCCTTTGTGGAGTTCACAGAGCATCAGCATGCACTTGTGGCTCTACGTGTTCTCAATAACAACCCAGGTCTCTTTTGCTTTCTCACTCTTGCTCTCAGTTTGCTATGACCCAAATGCCTTGAAGTTGTGGTCATTCGTACACTGCGACCAGGATGGTAGTGTGAGAGCCTTCTTGTCTCTAGATTTTGTTTCTTGCTAACACAATATGATGATGTATTACAGAGACATTCAGCTCAGAGCATCGTCCAATAGTGACATTTGCAATTGAAAATTCCCAAATATTGAAGAAGAGGGCAGCACGGAACTTCCAGGCTAAAGGTGGCTTTCCTCAGAAGAGGACTGCAGACAGGCAAACTGGCAATGAGAGGGAAGATGGGGGTGAAAAGTCAGGTAGAAGGAAACAAGAGCCAAGAGTTGAGAAGCATGCATCTGAGAGGGAGGGTGGAAGTAGAAATGCATTCGTAGGCTCAGAGAAACAGGAGGGAGGAGAAAGGCCTGGAAAACAAAAGCGAAAACGTGAAAAGAAGAAGGTGCCTGTCAAAATAGGGAATGGGGATCTTAAGACACCCATTCTAGGTGAAAGGGAGGTTGTTGCCGCTACCACAAAGCGTGACAGGAAGAGAGCAAGAAAGGAACATGAGAACGGCAGTAAAGGCGCAACAGCTTTGAACTTGAAGATGGTGGCAGGTGTCAACAGCAAAACTGTCCAAGGTGAAGTATTCAGCTCTTCAAAGAAAGATGACAGGCAATCAAAGTCCTTCAAGGGGAAAGAACAGAATAGGGAGGCAGGGATTAGGGCAAACAAAAAGCTGCAGCAGACACCTCCAACAAAGAGTCTCTCATTGCAGGTATCTATAACTTGACCACACCTGGTTTCTGGGGTCATGTTTTTGTTTTTTAATGTTGTGAGTTCCGCCTGTCCAGTACTACCTGGACTTAGTGTTGATCTTGGGGGCAATGTGAAATTGCAGAGACAGAAAGGAGTACAAAATCAGATCCCCAAAGCAGGCAAGGTTGGGACTCAAGCAGTTCCAGAGGTATCAAGACGGGAGAGGAAGCACCCACGAGCTGAAGACAAATTAGACCAGCTAGTTGCAGAGTACCGCACCAAGTACTTTAATCCCCTAGTAGCAAGCAATCACAACAGCACCGGCAAAGGTAGCACAAAGGTGGCAGCAGGAGACTTGCGCCGGTGGTTTGAATAAACTTCATGAACAGCCATGATTCCGAAGCTGAACCAGTTGAAGTCTGTAAGCAAAACCCACAATGGCTTTTGAGAACTGTCTTCTGTTACCAGTCTCTTCTAGTGCCGTGACTTTTCACCTTATAAACATAATGAAAGAAAGACTGCTGTTGTGTGGTCTAGGGACGATGAAGACTTAAACCCTAAAACCCAATTGTTTCTTTCACTCATCAATGTTAAGTGTCTTGTCCATTGTATTCTTTTTCAAAGTTAGAATTGGTAACTGGGAAAGCATCCAAGCAGAAAGTTTAGTACACAAACATCCAAGGCTTTGTGTCCTCTCTATTTCTTAGTCTTACATGCTTTGCTTGTACATGGGTAAAACCTAAAATACACTCCAAATTCATCAATGAAAACTCTTAGCAATGAAGCAATGAATGGCAACACTTTTTTCACAAGTCACTTGAAAAGGGTCTGTAGCAACGGTGACCAAAAAATCACTTTGTTATTTAGGGGACCTCCCCAATGACAATCTCCTGCTCAAGGCTTGCATGGGGAGGCTTTGTGAGGGTATTTTGCTGGAGGGAGTAGTGATCATTGATTGAGGGTATCTTAGCCATAGAGCCGAGGAGCTCCTCATTTGTTATGCCAGGGAAGGTGCTAGGGGAAGGCACTGCTTTCAAGGTGTTATTTCACCTTAGACTTCAACTCTGTCCTTGGTTCCTAGGGCATGATGCCTTGACAACAAGGCCTTCTATGCCTTCCAGTATGCGAAAAAGAACAATCCCTAAACACACACTTTGAGAAATAAAAATTTAGGGCTTGAAACCATAGTTTTTGAATGATGAAATCTTGCATAAATAATGGTGGAGTACACCACTTTTCATGTTTCATCTATCAAAAGTTTGTGATTGACATAAAAAATGGCGCATAAGAATTTTTGGTTTATTTACTTTTAAGGTATATTTACAACCATACTCCCCTTGTTGCATATTGATATATGTAGAATTAAAAAAGGCTTTATAGAGGAATTTCTTATAATGAAATTGTAACAAAGAAAAGAGATAAAAAGATGGTTTCATAGAATGAACACAAAAGGAGTTAAAAAAGGAGATTGACATGACTCAAGGACAAACTATCAAATGGTTAATAAACCACTAATTTCACAAATTCACATACAAAATTTATTTTGTTACACATGTTATTAGTTTGCAAGTTCTTTATACACAATGTTTCTATACAAGACGAAATGTGTATAGAACCACGTTCTTGTGAATGTAAAACACATAAGTATCAAGTGTGTATTTACATCACTTGCATAATTTCAAATGGGTTTTGGGGCTCCAAATTTGAAGATATGAAATGAAAAAGGGCATGTGACACCTTAATAGGGAAACACTAATTGTAGGATAAAGCCCTAGGGTCCAAAATAAGGGTCCTACTCGTTACAAGTGGAAGGGATCTTATGTAGGTGTAAGATCCCTCCCACTAGCCATAAGATCACTTGCTCTCCTACACATTGTGACTCTCATGTCAGGCTTTACGAATTGTAAAGTGCACGTGTGGGGAACATTCTTTACATCTAGGCTTGACTATCACCTCATCCTAGGCCCTCGAGGTCCCATAACAGCCCCATTCGTGGTCCTTACCCTACTGCACATAAACCCCCCTAGACTTGCCCTTCACATATTGCCTACTCACATACAGTCCAAACCCAATAGTGGAGACTCGGTTCTTAGGCCGGGGACAACAACACATACACAAGAATATGCAAGAAGAGGAATATACATGTCTTCTATACATGTTGTGTGGTAACCATGTCCAATACGAAGCCACTTTGTAGTGTCCATGTAGATGTCGATGTGGTCGAAACACACCCACACCCCCATCTCATTGGTGTATTGTTCTAGAGCATATGCATCATCAATAGGCAAAACTGTATCTCAAGCTTTAGAAATTATCTTTGAAGTGCAAAGGAAAAGGAGTAATGAAAAAATAACAAGAAGAAAAATGAGCTTTCCAACTTAGAAAACACGGTTTTTTCTTTTCTTTTCTATTCTTTTTGAACCTTTTTGACTTTCAAACCTCATTAATGTGCTATAGGAGTCCAATCTGAAGTTCTACAAATCATCTTTGAACTCTAATATCAATAGAAACAACATACAAAGAAATTTTTTTGGGTGTTTAAGAATTGGCCTTTGCAATGTGAGTGGTTTTATAGAACCAACAACATACAAGGAATTTTTTGGGTGTTGAAGAATTGGCCTTTGCAATGCCAGCGGTTTGTTTTTTTTTGAATTCTTGACCCTCTTTACTTTGAGGGGTTGTAACTTTTTCAATTCCATTCTATTTTTGATGATTTTTAATTTGCCAAATGCATGAATAGGAGGGGTTCAAGTTTTGTGTGAACACCAGAAACATTGAAGTACTCCCCTTGAATCTGGCCTGCCTTGAAATGTTCGATCATTGATTGATTTATCCTAATTTATTTTAAATTTTTGAAAAAATAGCTCTAAACCCCTCTCTAGGTCCAAACCCATATTTTCTCACATGTATTATTCCCAAGGCAAAGATGCAACAATCAAATATTAGCGAAATGATTGGTCATGCGAGATGTTAATTGTATTATTATAGCACTAGTTATCAATGTTTTTTTTGGACTTTTTTTTTGTCATTTTTTCTGCAAAAATAGTGAAAAAAATATTTTCTCATGTAAATCTGACTAATTTTTGTCAATTTTTTTGACAAAAAATTGCTTAAACTAACCCTAATAAAGTAGAACTGCCCATCATCAATTGTTGCCCAGTGACTGAACATTTTTGAACCTTTCTCAAAATTTTTTGTCTCCCTTGACTGATGTAAAGAGTAAAGGAAGTGCCAAGCTAAGCTTTATACATTATTATCTCTTTAAACTTGGAAAGCAAAAAAAAAGAACACAAAAAAAAGCCATGAAAAAGACAAACATATTAAATCTTAAAATTTATTACATTCACGACCAAAACACTAACTTCACTTTTTTTTGACAACCATATTTTTTTCATATATTATTATTATTATTATTATTATTATTTTATTTTTTAAAAAAAATTGGAGAAATGTGAATGATCATGAGTGTGCCAAGTGAAGCTCTTAAAAAAAAAAAAAAAACATTTTGAACTTGAGAGACAAAAGAGCAATGTCTTAGGATTCAAAGCTCTCTCAGAGCTTAAGTGTTCACTCACCAGCCTATTAATCCCTTCACTCTCATTCTACTAAGGAAAAAAAAGAAAACTTTGTACAAGACACAAATTCACAAAGAAATGCTTTTTTTTATAAAAATGATCTGAAAACCCCACCCAATAATAAATCATTATGCAAAAAAAACCATCTTTTGATCACTTACATAATTTCTTCCAGTTCATTGGGCAGATTAAAAACCAGAATGATCTGAGTCTGTAGATGATTATTTTTTGGAATGGTCTGAGTTGGCAAATTACTGCTATCTTGTAAATGGTGCAAATCTATGACATCCCAGCTGCCTTTGTGTAATGTGAAAAGGGACCATGAGTACCTACCTACCTACCTACCTAGTAAGAACAATTACTTATTGTGATCTCCCACCAAATGAACGAACAGAGCAGAACAGTACAGCAGAGAACTGAACTGATTTGATTTGGATGGATGAAGTTCATTCATTCATTTGCTTCCTTTATACTTTCGTCCTTCCCTGCAGCAACCCATCACGACGCTTCTTCTTCGCTTCGCTTTTGTGTGCAATTTTGTGCGCAGTTTTGGTTGCGGTTGTGCAGTTGCGGAAGCTCTCTGGATGCGGTACTTTTTCTCCCCTTCACCAGCATTTCACACAGGTACAGTCTTGTCCTTCTTCTTCTTCTTCTCACCAAATCCACTTTCATTTCATAATTGTCTTTTTTTTTATTTTTTTTGAAATTCCCCTTGTTTTTCCTTTTAAAAAAGAGAAAACCTTCAGTTGTTGTGGATTCCTTCACTGTTTTCTTTGCCCCTTTTGTTCTCAAATTTGCACGCATTCTTCTTAAGCTCCTTGTGTTGTAGCTTCTTCCAGTACATGCATGTGTTTTTTTCGCGTTCTCCGGATGATCGTGGCTTCAGATTTGCTTTCTCTACGTGGAGATTCGTCAGTGGTTAGACCATTTTCAGGAAGATCTATATCATCGAAAGCGAAATTTTTCACAAAATGTGATGTGAGAAAATGAGAACATTATCTATGTATCTAGTTGCATAAAGGTCATCTCAATGGAGCTTGTGACTTGGGATAACGATCGGTTGTTCTTGTGAACAGCATCATGATGAAGTTATCTTTCAAGTTTTTTTTTTTCCACCAGATCGTTCTACTGGTGCTTTTTCTTTTGTTGAAAGACCAACAGTAGAACTGGTTGCGGTTGTGTCGGGCTCTCCGTAGATCCTTATTACCTGGTTTGTTGCAGGAGAGATTGTGCACACAGACAACAGAGTGTGTACAAGAAGACCTCTGCCTTATCTGTTGCTGGATTCATCTTTTTCCCTGCAACTGCCTCTTCTGCAGCAGATGTGCTGCTTGTGTTTTATGATGACTTTTGGAACCAGACTGGTGTGACTGCTGTTGAAATTTTGAATGATTTGAGTATAGTGCTATGATGAGGAATCTTTCTCAGATCACACATAGAAAGAAAACTCTTAGGGATATTTGTCTCTTAGAGATTTTTATTGTCTAGTATTTGGTTTTTCTGTTTACACAAATGGTAGCACTTTCTCCCATGTTAACCAGCCCAGCATCACAGAACTCAATTTGGTGAAGAAAGACTTTGTTTCAGAGTGTTTTCCACTTCTTTTTTGACGTTTCTAGGGTTTCAGGTCATGCTTTCCAGCACCCCTTTGGGCCTCCTGCATTGGTATGTGCTTTCATTTTACCCTTGTGAAGGAAATTCACCTTACAGAGCTTTGTTTTGGTTTGATGTGACTGGTTGCTTGTATGCAAGAGGAAGGTCTCACCATGAAATTGAGATCTGTAATGATGACTAGAGTCCCGGTTGTGATTGATGTCCTTCTGTAGTGTGATGATGTTGTGGTGAAGCATCATGGGTGCATTCTAGAATCACATTTGGTATTTTTGACAACCTCATTTGATCTGTGCTTTCTATAGCAGGACAGTATAGTTGGGACAAACAGGGTTGATCTATAAACCTAGGTAACCAAATGTCTGTGATGAATAAGACAGTTTTCAATTCATGTGGTAGAGGTCTTACCGGGCTCCAGCTTAACTTGATACCTGGACTGGATCATCTCCTTAACAGAACTGCCTGATAATCTTCTGTCAGAATGAGAAAAGGCCATTGCATGCACTTTCTCAAGTTCCATGAATTCACAGTGTTTCTGATCATGAGTTGTATGCAAACATGATTCATATCCTGATGTAAGGAGGACAAGTTTATCTCAGGTCTTTTGAATCACTGGCATCACTCACATGTTAACAAGGTAAATAATAGCAAATGCTGACAGAGTTCTGTTGTGAATGTAGGAAGTCAGTACGTCAGTTGTTGTCATGATAGTGGGATACTCTCAAAGTTGTACAAGCTTATGGTCCTTCCATGGGCAGTCATTTTTCATCCTTGTGGGTGTCTTTCGATTACATACACTGATGGAATTCTGCTATCCAAACTAGTTGTAGTGTGCCAGAGTGTCTCAGAGTGCTGGATAGTTCTTTAGGCTTCTACAGAAAGGGAAATTCAGCATAGTATAAAGGTGAGCTGCTATTGGCTTGGTTTTGTGCTCTACCTTGTGAAAGCATCTTACAACTTTGGTAATTTGTTCTGGTGCCGTGTGCCATCTGCCAGTTTACTCTTTATGGCCAAAGCTACGGGAAGTACAATTTTGATGTTAAATGTGTCCTCTGCGATAGATGTTAATTCTGAATACTGTGTCTGCCAGGTGTAGTGTTGGAGGGATCACTAAATATATCCTTGAAGAAGGACGACAGGCTGTTGTGCTTTGAAGCATCTAGCAGCTATGGCAGCCATCACAAAGACAGCGTTGACTTCAAGTAGGTTGGTGAAGAGCCCTTCTGGTCTTCTTCTGGTCCGGTCAGTATGCACAACTCCAGCAATATCTGCTCCTGCAACAACTGCCACAGCTGATCCAGCACCTGGAATCACAAGTTCTAAAGCACCAAACTTGAAGAATTTTGCAATCTACCGATGGGATCCTGACAGGACTGAGAAGCCACAGTTGAAGACCTACACAGTCAACACTGCTGAGTGTGGGCCAATGGTTTTGGATGCACTAATCAAAATAAAAAATGAGATTGACTCCAGCCTTTCTTTTCGTCGCTCCTGCCGGGAAGGCATATGTGGCTCATGTGCTATGAATATTGAAGGTAGCAATGGCTTGGCCTGCTTGACCAAAATCGACACAGATCCCAAGTCAGAGACAAAGATCACACCTTTGCCTCACATGTATGTCATCAAAGATCTGGTGGTGGATATGACACAGTTTTATAGCCAGTACAAGAGTATTGAGCCTTGGTTGAAGACCAAGAATCCCAGTCCTGGTGGGAAGGAGCATTTGCAGACCAAGAAGGACCGTAAGAAGCTTGATGGCATGTATGAGTGTATTTTGTGTGCTTGCTGTACTACTTCTTGTCCAAGTTATTGGTGGAATCCAGAGAAGTACCTTGGCCCTGCTGCACTACTCCAGGCCCACAGGTAGCATATCTTCACTCTTCAACACCTTTTCTGTTGCATGCAATGCAAGTAGTGTTAACCTCTGAGAAACGGAGTCTATTGCAGAAGGGAGAGCTTCATCAGTATATTCTTTGAGATTTTAGGTTTTATCTTGCATAGATATGCATTGGTTCTTTTTTACCAAGATTTATTAAATTCACCCATTCTGAGGCTCCAGATCTCCACCATTGACAGAGAAATATCACAGTTTTCTCCCTAGTGGTGAGATTGACCATGTCATAGGTGCAAGGGACACGTTTTTTGGAGGTTTGCCAAGTGCAGGGAATTACAGACTTTGTATTTTGTTGCAGATGCACCTTCGATGGTGTTATGTTGAACTTGATCTGAAGTGTGTTACATCACAAGGATCCCCAGATGAATGTTAATAGCATCACATGTAGAACCAGGTGTATGATGGAGAGAATCAACTCTATTTTGTTTAATGTTGTGTGTGACAGTTGTGAAGTTTCTTAAACCATCTCTGTGGGCCTGTTGAACGCAGATGGATAGCAGATAGCAGAGATGAGTACACAACTGAGCGATTGGAGTCATTAGATGACCCTTTCAAGCTCTACCGCTGTCATACAATCATGAACTGTGCAAGGGCTTGTCCTAAGGGATTGAACCCTGGGATGCAGATTGCCAAACTCAAGCAACTCCAGGTGCGGCGATGAAAGTAGTGTACCATCATATTGGGCATTTGATTGTTGCCAAGATCAATGATGATTGTCCACTACAGGTCAAAATGCTGGGTCAAAACTCAAAACTGTTGATGTAAAAACCTCTTACATTATCTATTCCAGGTATACATACACCCCCAGTTATTATTGTCCTAGTGTTCTTCATTTGGAACAATGGGAATAATTTGTTGGACATTCTTTCATAATCAGGAATTTGGTCATCAACAAAATCAAGAACCGCAATACTCATTTGATGATGATTTTGTAACATGCTTGGTTGAAAGTGTCTTGAGGTTCTTGACACAACAGACAATGGTTGCTGGTTCATTGTCCATTCCCAGTCATGGGTGCTGAAGCATCTATGGATGAGAAGTGGATGATGGTCCACATATCCAAGAGAGTCCAACCCTAAATCTATTCTTAACATTCATTTACCCTTCTCAAACCATTCATTGTAACTTCATTCTCTGCACTTAGGCTAGCAATGGAGACTTGCAAGTGGTGGTCTTTTTTTCAAATTTATAAGTTTAGTGGGCTGCACATTTTTTTATTTTTTTTCCATTTTGTGATGTAGCTGAAGTGGCAATTATCCATAAGATGATTTAGCCAGATTTGGCTACATACTAAATATGAAAGTAAAAAAAAAAACAGAATCCTTCTATATTCTTGGCTACCTGCTGGGACTTATTATAAAAATCTGGTGATCTGGGACTTTTCCTTCAAAATCTGACAACTTTGGCTACAGGTCAGAGAGAAAAGTAGAAATAGGTTTAGGAATTGTGCTATATTTTGGCAGCATGCTAGAAACTAGTGTCTAAATATGGCGATTTCAAATTTTTTTCCTCAAAATGTGGCAACTGTATGGGCCCCTTTTTTCTTCCAAAAAAGCATTAGTATCTGTCAATTGGAAATCTCAGATAATGGATACCACTCAGCAAATGCCAATACAGGTTTCAATTCTAGGATTAGTGAAACTGGAAAATGATTCATGATAATGAACACAAATGATCTTCCAATATAGACATCACACTGTAATGTTACATTCCTGAAACAAGGATTATCTCCTACAAGAGAACGGGCTGTCAGGATGAATCCAAAAAGCAGCAATGGGGCAGTCAATGGATGACTACTAGCTGCTCAGTTCACTCCTCCAAGTCCCAATTGTCACAAGAGGCTGTGAGACTACCTCCTCAATTCACATCTATCTTGTCTATCAAGCCATTACCACACAAGCAATAACCTGATTTCAATTGCTCATAAATTTTCTGGAATAGCATCACCTTCTTGGAGTTGCCAACAGGTTTCTTCTTAGACTATATTACGTTCTGAACACAAAAACCTGACTTATTGCAAAATGATGCTTGCGCCTCCGAGGCAGGAAAGGAACAATAGGGATTCAGTGAACATTTTTTTTTTCTCTTCGATGTAAATCCCACGAGGAACAACAAAAGCAGTTCTCTACTGTGAAGCTGATGGTTGAGAATCACTACTTTCAGTGCTACAATTTTGAGTTTTCTTTGAAGGTGCTGGCCCTGCACATGCCTTCAAAACTGATTCCACCTGCACATGGGTCACCATAACAAAGGACCCAGTCACACAAAACAGCAAAAAAACTCAGCATGGTTTACTCTTAGCTTGAGAACAGAAATTATTTTCAGCCCCGAGTAGGTTTTAACAGGGGAGAGAGCAAGCAAACTCACAGTACTGAACCTCAGCCCAGCACAATGCAACCCAAAGGAAAATCCCCTGCATAATCTCCTGCAGATTTATAGAGATAGCCCATGTCCAGACAGATTGCAATCCAGTAACCAGAAGGAAATGAAAACCAAAAAGAAAGGGCAGCCGAGGAAGAACTTCAGATTAGGGTTTGGTCCTCAAGACCTAAAGGATACTCGATGTTTTGTTTGTTTCTCTTGACCCTTCACAAATTGTTCACCATCGATTCTTTTACCATTCAACAATGAAGCTTGCATTGCATTTCAAAATAGGTCAAGGAAGAAATGCAGCATCCAAGCAAGCAAAACAAAAAACAGTACCTGTCTCAGACGCACATGGCGTTTCTTTGCATTAGCGCGGCGAGTGTGATTCATGGGCCAGTTCTTCCAAACCAGCCCTCCTGACTGCTTTATCACAACCTCCATCACCCTACTACCCGCAAATGCCATCTTCTTCGTACAACTGACTCTCTCGCCTGTATGCAATACGACACCCAAAATCCTTCGCAAAAAATAACAAATTTGAAGCCGAAGCTCTTCTTTGCCTCTCTTTTCTTCCACCAGAATCCCTCCCTGAAGCTCCTCTTTGTCTCTCTTCTCTTCCACCAAAACCCCTTGGAGCTTGCAATCATCTGCAACAGAAAAAACCCCTAATGTCCAGAGTCCGTTAAAACCCCAATCGCCGGACCGCCAAAAACCCTAATCTTCACACCCTGGGAGCCCTCCGGTCAATTGGGCCCTGAAAAAACCCTAACCTCCAGACCAGCTTTGGCCGGTTACTGAAAAACTATCCGAGTATCAACCAGGGTCCAGTCTGCGTATCATATAACCTGCCTGCCTGTTCCATTCCCAAGCATTGCCCCGGCGAGACCCTGCCCGACCCAGTATTAAGATTTTAATATGCTTTGCATACTCTTGGTAGGGTATTAAATTCTTTTAAAAATCATGCCTTGTTGATACCCTAATGGAGACCATCACCTTCACCTAGGTCAGTTAATTTTTCCATCCACATGTCTCATCCATTTAAGGTTTCGTTTTTTCCCCTAAACCTAAAACCCTAAATCACAAGTTTGTCTCTCATCTATCATTCTTAGCTTTGCATTCGACAATTGTTTTCTATTTGCTATTAAGATTGTGATGGATTCTCGCAATTGGCTACAATAGTTGCCTATAATTGTTAGTTGCGAGATCTTTGAATGATATTGTGAATGTTCCCAATGGATTCCCGAATTTTCAAAAAGTGATTACAAGAATCAAAATTCATTGGATTAAAACGTTCTTTATATCATTGGAAAGATCTTGAAACATAGATGTTTAAAATGGGCTTGCATGAACCATTTGAATATTTAAAACATAAGCTATGGCCAAAAGAAGGGCTAAGAGTCAAATTGTCAATTTGACTATTGATCACTAAAAGTCAGGAATTGCCCCGATTTCTTTATGTGTAGGTGGCGTGCCATGTATTGTTGGAAAGCTCTTGACAAGGGATACAACTTTGCTTTAAACCTTATATTAATCGGAGGTTTGCACACAAAATTATGGGCCTCCATAGTTGCGAAAGTCCCAATTTCAAGAATTTTGGGACTCCCACTTAGGAGTCATGGGACAAAATGCCATTTGGGTGCTGGCCCCGTGACTAGGCATAGAATATACTATAAGGGGGAAGGTGGTGGCTTCCCTCAAGTTCAGGCTATGGTGAGTCTTGTGAGTCCGTGTTTGCCCATGGCTCGTCCGTGCATTAAAAATGTTTAAATTACGCACTAACCAACTTGTTGTTTGGTTTGTGCAGGTTTGTGTGAATAATTAATGCTTGTCACTCTTCCTAGTCCCCATCCTGGAGCTCCAACATGCCCCTTTACCCCCAAAGTGCTACGAGCTAAAGAGTGTGCCCTTACTCCTTACTCTTCTGTTGTTTTCACCTTAGATTTACATTTGAGTCTATCAAGGAGCTTGGGAGCATGTTAAACATTTTAAGGGTGGCAATATTCTTGTGTTCAATCAAGATTAGAATGTTTTTGTTTATTAAAAAAATAATATTTCTACATTTATGATAATGTAATATACTTAATTTGCACAAGGTGGGTTTTTTTGGTATGGTGTGGAATGTCTTAGAATAACACTAAAACTAACATTCTAGTGGTGGCAATATTCTTGCGTTCAGTCAAGATTGGAATGGAAGTTTCAATCATGTGCCAAAATACCACAATAATTTACAACCTCATTTGTAATGAAATAAAAAATATTACTCTTGGTAAATAAGGTTATCTTTTGAAGAGAAGGGCAATTTTTTTGCAATATGTCACACAAGTTCAACACAAAAAACAATTGTTTTTTCCAATTATAACAGTGATAACCTAAAGTTAAATCAGTTAAAATTTTGTTTCATGTGCCCATGATTAATTTCAAGTGGTTTTGAGTTCCCACTTATAAACTTTTGCTTACCAATGAATTTTGATTTTGAAATAAATTGTTTACAATGGAATTTAGAAAGGTGCTGCATTATAAATTGGGTTTGCCATTAGATTGTTGCATCTTTTGTTGTAGATGCCCTTACATTGGCTAGCCTCAAATCTAGTTATAATCATTCTATAGATAGGTTTAATCATATTTTCAAGCATATTTTGAAACAAGTAAACAAACATGATGTTTATTCCTCGTGCATTTCACAAATCACAATCTAGTTTTATTTTTAAAGTTATCCTAAACTAAAAGTGTTATTGTTCTAACCTAACAAAACATAAACTAAGCAAAAAAATTCCATTTAATTTTTGAATTGATGTTTCAGACATTGAAGCTTAAAAGATGCCTCCTTGTAACCCAATGTAGGTCAATTTGAGGTGTTATTTTTAATTAATATGACATGACAACATTGAGTTGGTTTGTTATTATAGTTGAATGTGATGAAAATGAATATTGAATTTCATTATGCATAACTCATTGTATGTAACACCAATATTGGTTACAAATTTAAAAATAGGAATTTCAATGACAACATTTTGATTAGCCACCACTACAATAAAAGGTGTCCTTGTACGCCAAATGATTTCATTGCATTTTAAGTGAATTCACTCGTCATAGTGAATAGGACCTAGTGGGGATGTAATGAATTCACTAGTCTAATGAACAAGGATTAGTGAACTACACCCACATTTTGTAGTAATGCATGTGGCTATACCCACGAGTGTCAAAGAATTCTTTAATGAGTTCATTCAAAATCTAATGAAATCACTTGGCATATAGGGACACCTTTTGTTGTAGTGTTAAAATGCAATTGTATGTAGTTAACAACTTGATCATGTTTGGTCAAACAACCCATTTGAACAATGTACATATTAAAAATGATGAGAATCGACTTAAATTCTTTGGAAATATCAAATAATAATAATAATATATTCAAATTAGGATAATCATGTCAAATAATTAATCATCTTTCATGAACTTTCAAATAAAAGGCAAAACCGTTACACAATGAATTACAAAATCAATAATTTACCTCAGAATTTCACTAAAGGAGGTTGTTTTAATGGAAATGTGTTATTGCATTGTTCCAAATGAAAGTTTTTCACTTTAGGCTGTGAAGTTAAAGACGTAAAAATGTTCCATGTGGTGTTTGATATCAAGGTATTTAATTAAAAGAATTTTTTTTTTGTTATTTGTTTTATGTGATTAAAAATGTGGTATGTAATTGAAAAATGTTGTATGCAACTATTTTTTAGTTGGATACAACACCCTTAGTTGCATAAAACAAGTTTTTTTTTTAAAATTAAAAAAAAAATTGTAATAATTTGAACTTTGAATGAACTTTAAACATGAATGATTAGGAAAATTGCATGATATATTGTGGGTGGAAATTAACATGTCCCAACAATGAACATGTATTCATAATGTTTTTGTTTAAAATTTGAAGGCACTAAAACAAAATATATTTTAAAAAGGGCAATAGGTTTTAACTCAAAAAAAATGTCAAGTAAATTATGTGGTTTTATCCATTTCAATCTATATATATATTACAATTTTTAGTTGGAAACAATAAACACAATTGAAAACTATTTTTTATAATAGAAATGTATTATTTGCAATTGAAAACCATGGGTATGACTTAGGGAAATGATTTAATATATAGTTTGAATTTTGTGTAAGGGCAAGGTTAAATTGTATATAAAATTTTACAATTTATATAAATTAATTGAGTTACAATTCTAGTATATTTAATCTCAAATATCCCAAGCATTTTTGTGCACATTTGTGTAAGCTTTCAGTTATGTAATACATGTTAATCTAACAAAAATTCAAAATTACTTTTTGCCACTAATTCAAGTTCCACAAACATTTACACACATATACACACAAACATAATTATAAATAAATAAATAAATAAATAATATAAAGTCATGGATGGTTAATTGGCTTTCTAGAAAAAAAAACATTTTGGTGAATATTTTTGGCCTTTTACCCATTTGAGTAAATTTAGAATTTTGTGATGTATTTTAAATCAACAAAAATGAATGGCAAGTGAGAAATAAAAAGCAGTTACATGGCATGAATAAATGGAAAAAAAACTATAATATTATGTATATCATATATCAAAATATATGAATATTTGAAAACTTATTTGGGTTTAAAGTAAAGGATTTTTTTGTCCCAACAAAGTTTGTGAGTTTTTGGCCAAAAAAGGGAAAGTTTTGTAAATTATTTTTTTCTAGGTTAGTTTGATTAATTTTGATATTTTGGGAAAAAAAAGTGCTAAATTTTTGATATCACAAATTTGAAAAACATCTTTATAGTAATTCATAAAAATTCTAATGACGAGTAATTGGAATTGGTATTTGGGGGATTTTTTGGAATCCTTTGTATAGTCATTTGTGGACCATTCCAAAGACAATTTTAGAAATAACTAACTCATTTTCAAGCTTAACTACTTTATTTCTTTCTTAATAACTACTTCTTTTTCCTATTAATTTTCTTAATAATTATCTCCCACCTTTCCTAATAACTACCTCCAATTTATAACTACATCATTTTATTTTCTTATCCACAAACATGGATATCAAAAGCCAAAATAAAACATGTCTTTTCATGTTCATGAATGTATATTAATTTAAATTAAATTTGACATTGACATAAATAATGATGAATTATTGAAAACCACATGAAAACATTTTAAAAAAAATTAGTAATCTTAATTCTATTGACATGTGAAACATTAGATAACTTTGGATTTCCTTTCATTGGGCTATCATGATCATTTGATATGGCATCTTAGACACGTGCATAACTCATAAACCTTTTTATGAACATCTTGATTTGTCCCACACACTTTCATAGCAACCAACCCACCTTGTCATCACAATAATCAATTTGGGAATGTGCTAACAAGTAAAAATTCCCAACCTCTGAAGAACACCACCAATTGAACTTACACACAACAAATTTTTTTTTAGAGAACAAAACCTATACTCAAAACTCCCATCTTGATAAATATTCAACCTCCCCATACATGAACAACATTGTAATATGCTTGTAGACATTCATGTATAATTAACTTGAACCATCGATCCCACAAATAGATAAGCTTGCATTGATCCTTAAAAGCTTTTCATAAAATTCCATCCATGCTTTAAAAACTTTACTACCTCCAACTTCCTATTTATCGATTTTCCTGCATAGTGGGTCTTGGAGATCAATGCATAGATCAATTGAAATTCATATCACAACATTCTTCCCGTCAATGGGACTATAACATAGGATAAAACAAAGAAAACATCAACCTTTTAAAAACACAGAATATAAAATGGTACATAGTTTCACATAGTAAGCACTTCTTATTCAAGTTGTTCACAATCCTCACTCCATCATTAACACCAACCACATCCATACACCAAAAAACCAAACAAACACCAAGCTAATTCCAAAAATATCACGCCTTTATAAATTAGTGCCATTGCCATAGGTGCTTTCACAAATCATTGAACATTCAATTGAATGATAAATGACAATGTAGGATGTGGTTTTCTGGTGTTTAGACAATGGTAGGTATTTCCCTTTTCACACCACAACCCTAACAACATTTGCTAGATGTAATTCTAGGTTACACCTATTGGCATTGGGTAGGTATTAGAAACTACACTTAAACCATCCATCTAGACATCAAGTTAGTTCTTAAGGTTCATAATTGTGATTCTCAAAAAAATCAAATATGTACCTTGTTTTGGTTAATGTTGGGTGAATCTCAAATGGGGACCTAATTTTCAAATTGGTTTTGTTCAATTTTTAGATTGAAAACTGATGAATATCACATTTACTAATAACTGAATAAAAAAATGATCCTCTGGTTCTCACCCATGTGAAAACTAAACCTTGTTTATTAAAATTAAAAAAAAAATTGGTTGGATTTTCTCATAAAATCCAAATTTGGGGTTTTTTTACAAGATGTAGCTATTAAATTTAGTCAAAAGAGAAGGATAAAAAGCCTTAAATTTTTTTTACCTTCATCATTGTTTTTGTTTTGAGAAACTTGTGACTTATGAAATAATTTAAAGCTTATTTTTCTTTGTTTTGAGGTTTATTGTTGATGTTGTTGATGTTTCCTTTATGGTCATAGTCGCTTGGTGCCATCATTATTACTGTTAATTGTGTTTTTTTTGTGGTTGTGGTCACATGGGGCCATTATTATTATTGTTGGTCATGTTTCTTTCATGGTTGTGGTCATCTAGTGCCATCATTATTGTTGGTCATGCTTCTTTTGTGGTCATGTTCTTTTGGTGCCATTGCTGTTGTTGTTAATTGTACTTTTTTCATGGTCATGGTCGTTTGGCGCCATCGTTAACTACTCTTATTCATGCTTCTTTCTTGGTCATGTTTGCTTGGAGCTATCGAATGATGTAGAGGGGCCATTTTTAAAAGTTGTTTTGCTTGTTATTGCTATTCATGTTTCCTTCATGGTTATGTTCACCTAGTGCCATCATTGCCTACTGTTGTTGTTTTAGTTCAAGGTACTCCCTCCTTTTCTTGCTTTGTGCAAGTGTGGGATGTTGAATGTTTAATGCACATTGGCTTCAACTTCGACCTACAACCACATTCGCCTAAGTACGTGTTTTTTTTTCAATGTTGATTTTGATTTTTCTTTGTTGTTAAATTTTCCATTCTTTCCTTTTAGTTTTTGTAGATTTTTTAAAAATGTGTTTTTTCTTTTTTTTGGAAATTGAATATATGTTTTTTTTTTGGATGCAAGGTCTTTTCAATAAAAAAATTGCTAAAAAAATGGAAATACTCAAAAAGAAATTCACTCAAAATTTTTCTTGCTTATATATTTTGCATTGTGGATTGGACATAATTTATGATTGATTTTTAACAACTTTGATAAAGGTAGAACCTATATTGCTTGATTTTTTATCTTCATTTGTCAAGCAAAATTATGTTGTGAAATTAAACATGGAGTAATATCTCAAAATGAAAATAGAATAAGTAATGAAGATGAATATGTGAAATAATCATTGATGATGTGATCAAAGAAGAAAGAACAAGAAAACCATTTGAAAACCATGACAATTTACAAACAAAGGCAAATGGATATTCATAAAGAGAAAATGAAATGATGAAAAATAGTCTCAAAAAAATGCAATATGTTGGGCATTTCATTGTGTAAATGATAACAAAAAAATTGATGTAAAATTCCCTCAAACTATGAAATGCATTTTTTGTCATAGTAGTTAAGTGTAAAAACTTAACTAAGGAAAGGTGTAATTTTATACAACACAACAAATGGAATACCTATTTTAAAAGTAAAAGCTCTCAAATCATTTAAAATTTGCAATTTAGAAAAAAAGGGAGGTGAACAATCCATTATGAGAATAATTGATTATGAGAACAATTGGAAAGAAAACATGTTAAAAAAAACCCTAATCTATATGGAATTACAATTTCTAACTTTTTGCTACAAAAGTTCATGTCAAAAAGGACAATGTGTAGCAAAAACAATTTGTGGAAAATTTGGCCTTATTACACTATGCCAAAAATGACATTTTATGACTAGTCCTGTATGGCTACAAGTGGCATAAATGACTCAAAATGGCATAAATGACAAGTTTGATTTGACTACAAATGGCGTAAGTGATTATTGTAGTAGAAAACGACCAATTATAGAATGTCTTTTTTGGCATAATGTTAATTTTCAAAAACCATTTGCCTATGCATTTTGTTGAAAATCAATGTTTGAAGTGTTTTAGTTTGCAATTATGCCTAATTTGTTTTGCCTTGCATAAATTTTCATAAGAGATTTTGCCTAAGTTGGTGGAAAATACTAAATAATTATACATTTTACAATGTGTAACAAAATGTTTTTAATGCAATAACAAGTTTTAATCTTTGGATGTCAAAAGGAACTTATGACATTTTTGCACTTGTAATTAACTTTTTGGGGACTGATTAGTAGCTAAAGCGTATCACAAGTGGATTATTTGATGCCATGGACATTCTAGTCAAACTTTGGCCAAGGATTTGATTAAGTTGTTAGGAAATATAATTTGAAAGGAAAAATTATTACTTATGTAAAAGATGAAGGATCCAAACTAAAACATATGATTACAACTTTAAAGTCTAATGTAAATTGTAATATTTTAGGTTTGTAAGAAAGTTTTCAATGTTTTTGTTTTGGTCATGCATTTTCTAAAGCTTATTAATATGTAACAACAAATGAAAAAGTTTGTAAGGGATTGAAATATATGTATATGAAAATTACACAATTTAATTTGCAAGAATGTATAACTTGGCTTAAGAAGTCAAGGACATATAGATAAGAATGGATAAAACTTGTGTTAATTCAAACCTTCCCAAAAAAACGTTGGATACAACTATAAAGATAAGGTAATACTTTAATTCCATTGTAATCTTTTACGAAACATTGCATTTCAATTTCTTTTTTAAATGTTATAAAATGAAAAAAAATTTAACATTTGCTTTGATTTGTAGTTTTGTTAATAAGGTCATTTGTTTCCAAGAAGCTTTGCATCATGCTTTCATGCTTTGTTATAGTAGATAAAGTTTTGTGAGGATGACTACCCAAATGTCACCTCCTTTGATTTAACACATTTGCCAAATTATTGTTAATTTTTTTCCTTGGTTGTAATTGCTTGTGTTTTAAATCAATCTAAGGGTCACTGGTTGCTAAATGATACATTTAATTCTACCATATTTATTAACAATTAAAAACAAAACATGAAAGTGCACCTTCTTTTCAAACCCTAATGGAAGAGGATTTTAGTGTGATTCTTGAGTTGATTTGTTTGGCTTCCACCATTAGAAAAGAGGTTTCTATGGTGTTAGATTCTTTTATTTCATTATTGATAAAATATTTTTTAAAAAAGCCCATAATATGCTATCCTTGATGTTGGAAGCAAGGTTTAAAAGCCTTCATTTAATGTCCTCTTTCATTGGTTATGAACAAGGAGTAGCCATTATTGAAGAATATGATGCAAGGTCTTCGTATCCTATGCTATTGAAATGTTATCATCATTTGACATCTAGTGATTGGATCTAAAAGTGAATTTGTTGAGCAAATAGTGGATGTAGATTATAGTTTGGATATCTTTGAAGTGACAATAAAAACAAGTGAACCATCAAAAGAGATTTTCAAAACAAAGCTCTTAATTTAAAAATGTTATAAGCAGATGTCAATGAGATTGCTTGCCCTTTTCAATGGTGGGAGAAGCATGAAGTTATGTTTCCCATAGTTGGATTTCTTGTTCGACAAATTTTAAGGATTGTAAGTTCACAAATTGAGACTAAAAGGATATTCTTCTTAGTTGGGATACTTACTAATTAAAAAAATCTCATTTATAGTTAGATAACTTAGAGAAATTAATTTTTGTATATAGAAATTGGCACAATGGCCCTTGAGTTGGCTTTAAATCCTCTTATAGTTTAATAAAACTCATTACTATAGATTCTAAAGTTGGTTTTAAATCCCCTTCTAGCTTGATAGAACTCAGGGGGATAAATGCACATTTGGAAAAAAAGTTAAAACAATTTGAAGGAGCTTTTGAAAGAGATGAAGGTGTGGATATATAAACATTTACATAATTAAAAAAATAAAATTTTAATAATAAAATTTCCATTTTTCCCAATTACAAGTGTATTTTTCAGAATTTTTTTGTAATTTATAATTTTGATATCCGGGTTGTGAGAACCAATTAAAAAACTGACTATTATCAGGTTTGTGAGAACCATTGCCTTTGAAAACCAGTTAATGTTTTTTGAAAAAAATCTTGATACCCGAATCGGCTCCCCTAGACCCCTTGTTATAAAATAATAATAAGAACCAGGGCGATTTTCATATGGCACCCACAATAACAAGAACCGACGGTTCTCAAAAAAGTGAGAGCCACCCAACACTGGTCCTGGTACATCATAATAGTTCTATTTAAAAAAAACAAAGAAAAAAAAAACCACATATCTGCCTAGAGAACCGTCGGTTCTTTCGTGAAAACAGTCAGTGCTTGTAGGGGGGGGGGTGTTAAACTAATCTCAACCAGTGATTCTTTGATTTTGGCTCTATATTCATATAAAAAGAACCGGCGGTTCTTTTCTTCTGAATTTTAGTAAACCAAACAGACGGTTCTCTGATTCTTAATTTTAACGGACGGAACCGGAGGGTATTAAAATCAAATACCGGCCACATCACTGGTATCTAGTATCTACACAACGACATAGAATAGATCCGGTTCTTTCACGAGAACCGACGGTTCTTAAAGGATTTTGAAATAATCTTAACGAGCCGCTATTAAAAATGAAATACCCGTCCCATCGCTGGTACCTACCGGGAACCTATCAAGCACACGGTAGGTACCTTCCCAG
>Ga0209611_10002981_pt1 | contig 29651 bp, 17 predicted proteins | sample S1TSphgellanicum_3_FD_187693 | JGI IMG/M metagenome (GOLD analysis project Ga0209611, IMG submission 187693) | Host-associated microbial communities from peat moss isolated from Minnesota, USA - S1T2_Fc - Sphagnum magellanicum MG (SPAdes) (version 2) | ecosystem: Host-associated > Plants > Peat...
CAAATAATTTGGGATATAAACTTGGAATTTTTTGTTTTTAATTGTAAATTGAGCAAAACTTTGCCATTTTTGTGAAAAAAAAAATTCACCCTCATAAACAAAAAAACAAATCCAATGAAACAATCATTGGTGTGACTTAAGGAAGAAATTTGAGTAATACTCTATGAGAACCTTATTATGTTGCAAAGTGCACCTGACTTATTTTCTACAAATTGTTCAGGTTGTGTAAGTTTTAATGAGACAATTCTAAACTTGGTTCTCTGTTTGTAACAAATGGTGTTCATGATAAATCAATTATATTTTAATCAAAAGTTTCTTGATTTTTGTCTAATATAGAGCCATGCTGGACAACATGTGTTTTAATCCCGATTCAAGATTTTTTTAATGTTCGATTTGATTGCATGTAATTGATATTTGATCCTCATGTAATGGGCATGTGGAATTTTCCATTCAAAGACTATTAGACATCTGGTGACTATAATATGTGCATTTTTCCTATGGACACAATGTTCATTTCATAACCCATCATTTGCTGGTTTTGATCTGCTTAATCTAATAATATATGATAAAAAAACACAAATGATTTCTCATTTAACACGTAGTTACATAACAAGATTATAATTGTTCAATGCTTTGTGACCTCTTACATGTCATATTTCTCTTTTTTTGGTGCCATTATTGTTCTATAAAACGAAATGGGATACTCTCATATATATACATATACTCTCTTTTTTGAATTTAGGTCAATAATTTTACTAACATGGATTGAAATGAATTGTAAATTGGGGAAAACTTTAAATTTTAAATTTTTAAATCATCATTTTGTCCAAGGTGGGGGAGTATTCTGAAAATAAGGGGCCTAGGATAACGAAGGAATAGGTGAATCTAGCCCTTCATTTTGGGAATCTCCTTCATCCATCACAAAGGTTATCATAAACCTGATCAAATGTAAGTCATTAGGTGTAACAAGGGCAAGGTTCTTAGGACTCCTTACAGGTAGGAAGGATTTGATGCCTATATAACCCTCCCACTCTTAAGGAGTAGGCATAATCTCCCTCCCACTTTCAAGAAGTAGACTTAATTATTTCTCTTCTTTATTAGGAGGGAACTTCATGGATACAAGGTAAACTCCAAATACATTAAGAATTTTCTTTGAGTGCTCTGCGTAATAATATGATAGTTGACACCCATGTTTGCAAAAGTGATAAAAAAAGCCCTTGAAAGAAAGGGGGTTTGGTAGCCCTAATTTGAGAATTCAAAAATTTCAGTAAGTTTGAAATAAACGAAAAATTTCATAAGTCTCAAATTTGTCTATGCCTGTTCTCAAAACTCAGCCTTGAATCACGAACCAAAACACACTTCTAAATCACATGAGCAGGGTGAACCAGCAACCACACATACCAGCATTAAAACAATTGGAGTGGATGATGTGTTAAAAGTCATCCATCCCTCTCTCCCTATGTGCCTCCCCATACTACATTCTTATGTTTGTTTTGCCTATTTTTGAGCCTGCACATAGGCAATTTCAACTACTGGTTTTCTTTTGAATCCATATATTATTTAAATTGAAAATAGGTATTGTTGATGTGTTCACTAACACATAAAGGCATAAGAGACAAAAGAAAAATAATGCTAATATGAGATCATCTGAATTTGTTGATGCATAGCTTATGTGAGTCACAAGACATTTAATTAAATAAATTTTATTTAAAATAACTTTCATGTTTTTTCAAGGAATATATATATATGCAATCACAAGGTGACCCTCAAATTCCATAAAACAAAGGTAAAGGTTATTTTTGAGTTACACCTCAAGTTTGCCCAATTTGCCACTCATGGAAATGATGTTAGGTATATGTGTTAAGTATGCTTAAACGGCCAATGATGCTTTGATGATAAATATATATGTCAGATTTAGCTTAAACATCAAAAAATCCACCTAAGCACATCAAAATGGTGAAGGATACCTACTTTTTAAGTTATTTTTATTCCTCCATTTGGGTTCTTTGGTTGCTGCAATAGTAGGAGATAGAAGGAACATTTAAACAAATATCTCATATGAACATTAATTCAATCAACACATGATTTCAAAGTTTCTTTGGTGCAAACAAGTTACACTTCATGGGAGAACTTGCAATTTTGGGATTTCAAATGATCATTGTATTTCCTATGGGTGCAAGAAAAAGCATTTACAACCCTATGGATAACAAGAGACAGAAACTCAAGAACCCTTAACCATCATCATAATAAAAATTCAAAACGACAATCCTATTTTCTTTGAGGTCATCAATGGAATATCAAGAACTTTGTATCATGTTAAAGGAATTGTGATCAGTGGAGATGGGTAGAAGAACCATATTAGCTCACCAATGATGAGGCAAAAACAAGTGATCAAATGCCCATAACTTCTATGCAAAATAGTGAGCCCAATATTAAGGTCTATTTTTCCATATTTCGCAAAACCTCCATGCTAGAAAGTAAAGGTGCAACTCAACATAGGATACCCCCATTGGAGGCAAAAATAATCATTTGGAACTTAAGAATACAAAACCCCAAGGAGGAAAGTGGAGAAAAATCATGGGCACAAATAGAAAAAACTTAATCACATCATATTGAAGTAAAATTTGGTTCAATCAAAGACAAAGTATTTGAAGAGCCCATAGGTTTTACCATTGAGAAGAAATGCGAACAAAAATGCTTAAGTAAAACCCTTAGCTTGCTCTCAACAAAAGTGTTTCATCAAGAGCAAATGTTCTTGTAAATTGAAGTTCACAAATTATTTACTCTTCCCAATAAGCATAACAACCATTTGCACATCACCTTCGTCTCAAAACTTTCAAAAATTCAAGTCTCTAACTAAAAAGGCTAGAAAAGCAAATGAATATACATGATGATAATGGAACCTACATTAAGGATAACAAGTCAAACTCAATTTGTAGAGAGGTAAGAGCACTGGTCAAAATCTACAAATTAAATGCATCATCCTTCAAAGCTTCATTTGTAACTTCACCTTTTCCTTGTCATCATTGAGTCCAAGATAGGGAAATTTGTTCTTCATTAGCTTGAACTTGTATCTTGTATAAATGTAAAAAACAAAAGTAGCCATCTCCTCAATAAAGTTGTGGGTCCATTTGTGATAATGGCAAGAGCAAATTCCACAATGTGAGTGAAATAAGGTAGCTTACTACCACAAGGTAGTACTAGCAAAGCATGTCAAGCTTCATTGAATTCCATGTTTTGCTGGCAGTGCAAAATGTTTTTATAAGGTGCTTCATTGACCACACGATGGCAAACATAACTACACAACAATAAATGATTTCCAAAAGCATAAATATTTTTTTCGATGTGAAAAAATCTTTAATAAAAGGTTCAATTTTGTCATAAACAACAAAAGTTGGGAGGGTAATTGTAAACTACATTAGCCCACTTTTGGCACAAGAAGAGTCCATTATGACCAAATTTTTAAATTATTTTTTTTGTCTCATTACTATCACCTTACCATCACATTTGAGGAACCTAAATCTATTCTTTTCAAGCATAAATAAATAAATAAATAAATAAATATTCTTACATTATGTAGTTCACAATGTGAAATAACAAGGTTGCAAAAATTGTTAAGATTTATCCTAGTCCAAAAGGACTTTTTAAAATCAAATAATTATGGGGTTCTCAAAAGTCTGTACCATTTTTGGTATTTTAACAATGACAGCTTAAATCTAATATATTAATTCAACAAGTCTGTCTATTTGTCTGTCAATCTGTGACAGTGGGCCAACACAGGCGGGCTGGGCACGGGAGAGGTTCAGGTTCATCCACAACAAGTTCAGGCATCCAGTGGATGGATGGTGCGTCGGTGGGTGCTGAATCACTCTAGCCCAGCGTGATCCGATGGAAACTGGTGTTCAGGCATCCAGTGGATGGATGGTGCACCGGTGGGTGATGAATCACTCTGGCCTAGCGTGATCTGATGGAAACCGGTGTTCAGGCATCCAATGGATGGATGGTGCGCTGGCGGGTGCTGAATCACTTTGGCCCAGTGTGATCCGATGGAAATTGGTGTTTAGCAACAATTGGAAAAATATAAAGAACCGTCGGGGCTGGGGGGGTATGTCAGTTATTTCTTGGAATGGCCCATTCCGCCACGTAGGAAAAGAAAGTACGTTCCCATCTTACCCAATAGGGCACGAACGCATGCTTTCCCATCATTGTGGGGCGCTTCTGTGAATGAATGAATGAATGAAATATGCCCTCCGGTTATCATACCGGGTATGCACCACTCACCTAGCGGCCGCTTTTTAAAATTTTCAAACAATCGGTGTGGCTATATAACCACGGTTCCCAAATTTTCAGGAAAAAAAAAGAAAGTCTAAGAACCAGTGCGCTTTTTTACCGGTTCTTTCGTAAAACCTCTGGTTCTTCTTTTGAAAGAACCGGAATCGGTGATTCTTTGATTATGGGGAAAAAAATTCATAGAATTGGAACCAACCACCATTAGCGGGTTATTAAAAGGGTGGTTCTTACCATTCGTTCTCACGATTCTCAAAAAATCAATGAACTAAAATATGGAACCGGCGATTCTTTATATTTTTCCAATTTCCCATAATCATGACTTTCTGAAATGGCAAAATGTCATTGAGCTTTAGGGTTTCAGGGGTCGTCATCAAGGGTCATCGCTGCTTCAGTGCTGTGTTGTGCCAGCCGTGTCATGCCTTGCAGGCACAGGTTACCATTAGTCATAATTTTAATTAAGCAATCATCCATATGAATTTTGAAAAAAGAATCTAAATAGAAATTTACACCAATGAAAATTATGAATCCATTTATGAAATTTATATGGATTGTGACATTCAATGTCTGAATTTTTTTAAATTCTTCATTTGGTTTATATGAACAATTTGATTGTGATTCAATGAGGGTCTATTGAATACTAATGCATTTCATAAAAATGAATACCTTTTTAAAATATTTCAAATTGAATAATGTTGTGAACAATTTTAATCATTTGAAATACTGCAAAAATGACCCTATGAAATACATTTAGGCACATTGTAATCTACAATTACCAAGGGAAGGCATAGTAATGGGAGGAAAGAAGAAATAATTTTGGGGGCTCACTCTTTTTTGTATTAAAAAATTATGTGAATAAAAATATAGAATCTCATATATTGGTCATTGGGTTAAAATGATAATTTAATTAGTACTATAATAAGATTATGCATATTTTCAAAATCAAAGACAAAACACAGTTGCCTTGAAACAAATGGGCAATGGCAAGCTTGAGTGAAAGATGGTGACCTTGACGATGGCAAGTGTGAAAAGACCCATTGCAAAGCTTCCTAGAAGCTACCTACCTGCCTACTTACCTAACTTGGCTAGGATAGCAAGTAACCTAGGATAGTTACTAACCTACCTAAGTAGTCTAGGTTAGCTACCCTACTCTACATCGCAATTCCTTCATCTAGCAATGTTGTCCATCCTTCAAAGGTACAAGTGTGGGTGCTGGTTCACACAAGGCCGAATCACACAACTAGCATTCCATCTACCATTTTGTGTGTTGTTTTCCATACAAAAGCCATTGGTTCTCCTTGTACAATTGTCCAGTCAAGTTGGTATCTTACCCCAAAAAAATCCAGTGAACCAGGATGACAATCTGGAAGCAATTATCATATAAAGGAGGTGCATTCCACCTGGTGTTAGGGATGTCCCCTAACACCATGCTAATTTTAAGACTCACACCTACTTACAATGAACATTTTATGTTAAGTTAACATTCAGTTAAAATTAAGCTATCACCCATTTACCATTGGGTGCCACCTAGGATGCCACCTAGATTTTCATTTAACACTGACTTAACATCAAGTGTGAATGCAACATAAGGGAGAGTCAGTTTGTGTCATAAAACTGTTGGTAAGTCTATATTCATAACTAACAATCCTATAGCCCATTTTGTGCCAACATTATTATATCATAGATGAGTTAACATGTTGCTCTACATCCCATTTTTCTTATTCCTTTCCATGATGAAAAGTGGAACATGGCATGGGATGAAAAAATTGACAAATGTGCTTGGAAATTTTTTATTTGTGCTGAGTTTTGACACATTCAAAATTTCCTCCCTCTGTGAGAAGAACATCACAGAATTTGAAAGCCCTTGCACAAGGAAAACTTTCTTTAACAACAAACATTGCACATGGACTCATTTCTCTGACTCAAAAATTCTCACTAACTACAAAATTGTACAATGACTTATACTCATTTTCATTTTGTTATGCCTTTTTTATTCTGACCTTAGGACCACAAAGCCAAATTGTTTTTTTAGCTACAAACCAAATTCCTGAAAAAACATTGCAAGGGAAGGTCATATTGGGTTGACCAATTTATCCATCCAGGGAAGGGTAAATTTGAATGGTTGAAATTCACCCCGCTCACATGGTAAAGGTACAAAGTTATACCATTTGTTTCACATCTAGCTATCAGGGTTGGATTCATTTTATTTACCCTGGTATTTACTTGCGGGCATATCCGGGTAAAGGACATCCTGAATTGGTTTACATTACAAATGAAAAGGAGTACAGGGAACCTCATCTAAGGCCAAACCATTCAATATTGAACACATAACTATGGTTTTGGCAAAATTGAAATCCCATTGATGCATTATAAGAACCATGGGATGTGTGACATCCTTTTGTGCATGACAATTGGCTAATGGAACATGTTAGTGGACACAAAAAACGAATGTTGATAAATGATCAAAATGGTTCTGTGGATAGACCTTAGATGTTTGTCATCTCTTTGGATGATATAGAGCACACAAGCTATATTAATGTCATCAATTTGGGATCCAAACTTTGGGATGCTCAATGGGAACAAATAAATTATTTGATGAAAAAATTGATAGACGGGTTGAACTTAGAAGCAATCTAGGCTGGTCTTTTGATTTCTTAAATAATGCCAGTTCTGGTTGTTCCAAAAACCTTAAAGAACCATTGGGTATCATGAAAGAATTGACAATAATTTTCTGGGCATTTATTTGAATATTTCAAAAACATTGAGAACCACAGTTTCATATTAGAATGCGATATTTCATTTTTTTGACAACTATGATTATATGTCAGAAATGGGTATTTGATTTTTGCGAACTATGATTATCAACCTAAGAACCATCGTGATACCTGATGGGGAGTTTGGTGCAATTTCTAATAACTGCCCCCACGCTGGTTAGAAGTTGTCCAAAGAATGGACACTGATCAGAGCCAAGTGCAATGAATGACTGACTTGAATTTGTAAATCCAAATTTCACATTTGTCCCTAGTAGATATTTAGGGTTTCATGTTTTTTTTCGGTCCCCATGTGCTCTTTATTCATTGTTTTCATGGATTATTGAAGTTTAACAATCATCAACATTATATTAACATCATATGAATAGGCTTTTTATTCTTGATCATATTTCAAATTAGGATTCCTACCTATAGATAGTCACCTTTTTCTTTCTTACTGCAGTCAATGTGTGTCTATTTTTCTATCTTTCAAGGAACATGTCATTTCTCTTCTATATTAATTGAAGTATGCTTGTATGTTAGGATGTATGGATTATAGTGCACATTATGTGAACATCTTTTGTTTAAGTGATTTAGGTTATATATGCATGGAGATAGTTTTCTCCAACATAGTGAATGTTTCACAGTTTCTTGAAATAGATCATACAAGATGGCAAAGATCAAAGAAACAGCAAGGGCAAAAAAATTCATTTGAGAGATTTGAAGTTTGAGATGTAATAGGTATTATTTCAACAACCAAAGTTGTGGATTGGAATGATTTGAAGAGTGTTGCTACTAACAAAGTTGCTTGAAAGAAGAAAGATAAGAAATACTACCTTTGGCCTTTACAAGTCGTTGAGAGTTCATAAGCTCCAACTTGTGAATTGTGTCATTGCACAACAGAATGTGGTCAACTCTAATAATGATCCATGAACAAAGTGCAGAGGAGAATGTGTAATATCTATATGGGAATTAGTATTATCAATGCCAAATGCATGAAAGTGGTTTCAACTCATCATTTATTAACATTCTTTTTTTACTTCAGGGGTAATTATCAAACATGGAAAAAACTTTTGTGAATCACATGTGAAGTAGGTTTTAACAAATAGAATTTTTTTTTTTTTTTTTTATGGTGCCCCCAAGAATGCAATGATGTAAGTTATATCCTAGCTTACTACATACTATTCAATTCAATATTTTTTGTTAAAATATTTAAAAACACAAGTTTAAATTTTATATTTTAATATACTTTTGATTTACTTTAGGTTCATTATTTTTTGAAAAATAAATAAAATTTAATACAATGACCTTTTCTTAACTGTATTTTCACCCATTTTGATGAATATTTTTAAATATATGCATGATACATCATAAATGTTAAAAGTGAAGACGTTCACTTTTGTGTCTATTTACCATGCTTTCACCCATAATGATTTTTTAAATCAAGCAAATTTCACAAATAATTCTCCTAGCCAACATATTATTACAAGCAATGTTTTCATGATAATAGATAGGCTATTTCAAAGGTGTAGATAAAAGACCTCAATAAGTCTTCTATAAAAGAGTCATTATGTACAGTGATTGATATTTTTGTCCGGAGTTGATGAATCCATGACAATTTGCAACCATTGAAAGTGGACTCATTCCCAAATATATATATTTTACATTCAAGACAAAATGAGTGGTACTCAAATTCAACAACCACAAAACACATGAATGATGAAAAACATTGGTTTCATTCTTTAACACCTATGAAGAAAGGCTAGTGGAAAATATTTGTGACAAACAACCAAACCAAATGGCATATGGCTATTAGTTTAACATAAACCTTTTTAGTCTAATTGATGGTAAATGGCATCTAAGAATTTTTCAAAATAGGTTGTACATCCCAAGGTTGAACTACAACCCACTTATTTGTTGGACAATTGGATGGCAAAGGTATTATATGAAAATTGTTGTGAGAAAATGAAACAAAGGTTCATTAAAAATGGAAAATACATCAAAATGGAAGGGGGTACAAAATAGGGCAACTTTATACAATGCATGCCAAAGTTATTGTGTTTAATTCATAAACATCAAGATGGACCAATTTGGTTCATTTTGTAAGGTGAAAATATGATAAAGTATACAAAAAAGTTGACGACCTAAGTTTAGAATGAGACATTACAGTTTGACACATATTTCAAACAAATGTTACACTACAAAAAGTAGACTTTAAAAGTTACTTGCATTCATAAAAATTTACTTTAAACCTATTTTTATGATATGGAATTTGAAATTTAATGCACAATAATATAAAAATTATATCTCATCTTTGATCATTCAAGTGAAAACATTGAATATATAATTTCTTTGTTGGTTTTTGTTACTAAGTTTTATCAACTTAACAAGTAGATTGTAAAGATAATATACATTTTAGCATAGGTTGGTCGAAAACATGTAGCACAAAGTCATGTTTATTTGATAAGAAGATAAATAGGTTACATGATTGTTTGGGGCATATATTAGCACAAATATGATAAAAATGGTGAGGAAAAGTCTAGCAAAATCTATAAGCAACCAATTCTTGTGAATAGAAAAAGAAAAAAAACCATGAAATTTTTTAAGTTGCACCACACAAATTTATGTGGTCCAATGTTTATGGCATCAATTGACGGTTCCCTTTACATAGTTTTGTTGAAAGATAACCATAATAGTTTTCATGTAACTTATTGTGTTAAACACAAGAATGACACTCTTAAATTTTTTGAAATAATTGAAACATTATAAGAAAAGACAATTTATTTGACTATAAAAAATGTTCAAAAAAATGAAATGGTGATGTCCATTTGACCAAGTAGTCATACTAAACCAGTTAATCTTAGCATGGCCAAGTTTACTATTAGTTTTTCTACTAATATTTAATATGTGTTAGTAACAAGAATTGAACATTGGATCTCCATGGTCTCAAATTAATGTCTTTGCCAACCAACCACCATATAACTTTGTAATATAACATCAATATAATATGTTTACATTTTAAAAATTATTTGATATTTGTAATCTAACTTTCTACAACCTATATACCTAACTATGACTTACCAATAACCAACCTACCCACCTACCTAGATATAGGTATAGATTTATATAAGGTTTTATAATTATATAGATTTTATACAAGTATGGGTTATACATTTGATCTATAAAGTCTATCAGCTTTATGTATAAATTTCAATTAGGTCCTCCTAGAGAAGGACAAAACATGCTAGTGAAAATGTTGGTCAATCTTCACTTAGAACAGTATGAATGCATGCCACATGCATTTTGACCTAAAGAAAACCATCCCTCAAGCCAAACAATCACACTTTTAGGCACTTTCAACATCAATTGACACCTCATTTTGATATAAAAGGTTATGCCTTAGTGTAGGGGCATTTGCAAAATAAGGTTTTGGATGAGGGCACACCAAAGCCCAACCTTGCATTCTAGGAATGTCCCCCACCTCAAGGATTTACCTTTGGTAAAACACAAGGTAACCAACTAATGAACCTAAATATGTGCAAATCACAAGGCATAGGATGGAAAAGTTTGTTACTAATATTGGGCAAGTATTCAATTTTGTAAATGACTATTAATTCCAATTTTTAAATATTTCAAAATCCATGAATTTGATTATTTTGAAAATATCAAAGAACTAGCAATAGGAAAACGACAATTTTGTAGGCAATTATTTGATTTTTCAAAAAATGAAAATCATGGTTACATATCTAAATCAATTGTTTTATTTTGTGAGGACCACAATTATGATGATCCTTAAGAATTACCTTGAGAATGAATGAGGTTTGATACAATTTTTAATACCCACCCAACACCAGTTCTTCACACATATTCCTTAAGAGTTGGGGTAATGATCTTATGCCTACTTAAGGTTAATTCACACTTGGTGATAATGCAAGTGATAACTTTATCAATTCCAATCATTGTTCATATACAACATGCCTTCTTTCTTCAATTTAACATCTCTTTCTCTTCTTGCTTTAAGGTTTTCTACTACACATGAATTTCTTTCATGTGCACATTGATTTGTGTTGTCAAAGCCCTTCACAATGTTTTGGGAAATGGACAATGTTGATTTTCAATCACAACAACAAACATCTACATGAATGCAAAAAGAAGTAAAGGTAAGGGACATGGAAGGGGAAGATCGGTTTGGATGCGAGCTCGTGAAGCCCAATCGAAAGCAACACCTGCAATATCATGTGGAATAGCCATAACACCAAGAACGAATGCAACACCAATAAAAACTACATTGTTGAGAACAAACACAATGTTGGGAAAAGCTAAACCTTTTCAACAAAAACAAGGTAACTAAAAACATTCATAGATATGATTTTTACTAATCTGATGGAAAAAAATGGAGCATTTAACTTGGAAAGAATTGGTTGATCCTTGCTTTCATATGGTACTTGCCATAAGAAATGGGATAAAATAACTGACCAACTGCAAAAGATCACAAAATTGAAAGTTCCTCATAATGGGAAAACGTACAAAGATAAGTGGAATGGCCTAAATTCTGACTACAAGAAAGTCTCAAATTACCTTATAAGGATTGGGCACCACATAACATTCTAGGATCTCACAATTGACAAGTGTGACCACCACCATCTTCGAAAGCAATTTAATTAGGAGTCTACGATGTTATTCAAGCATTCCAAGGAGAAAGGATGATCAACACACTTGGTCATGTGATAGATCTTCAAGTTGAAGGCAATGGAGTTTACATGCCACCAAGTGGATGAGATTTAGAATATTACTTAATATCTCAAACATGAATGATGCAAGAACTTATAGGAGATGATTATGTGCCAAAAGAACGAGCAAATGATGAATCACAAACTACAAATCCAAATGCAAGAGTTGAAGGGTCTGATGGGAATTTCATAAACCTATATGATTTCTCATAATCCAACCAAGGAAATTAACATTGCACCTTTGTCAATATTGCTGACATTCCATCAACTGCAATAGACTTACAAGTCATCCAACAATCTTATAGCACTCATGAGCATAAAGATTAAATGCAAGAGATCAAATGGATTCTCCCTGACCATCAAAACTTCAAACAAGAACAACAACTTCCATCATTGAAATTATGGAATGCATGAACATCACACAATTGGAGATTGAAAAGTGTCGTAACAAAGTTTAATCATGCACAACCAAAGAACAACTCCAATATCTCACGTAAAAGTTTTAAAAATTCATCAAACCAACAAAAATTTGGTTATTGTTATGCTGAATTTGAGTTTGGCGATGTGCCATGTGTTTATTCAAAATAAATAAAAAACACCTCCACCTGGACTTGCTTTCAAATTATTTTGATGATTTTAGTCCGAAAGTTATTAATATACATGAGGTTAGTGATGAGGACAAGAATGAAAAGAAGAATTGAAAAAAAAAATGCAAAGATTTAGATGTAAAAAATATATCAAACCTTTGATTTCATTTTTTCAATCGGACAACATTTGTCACGTGTGAATTTGTAACAAAAAAAAACATTCAATTCCTTCATGGCCTATGGTTTCCAAATAATTGATATAACAATGTTCTTTGTGCAATTCCTTAGATTTCATCACCTTGTAAATGAATGTGCTCATTTTTAACATCAATGTCTACATTTCCTTGTTCATACGTTTTCCTTTCACCTTGGAATTTTGGTTGAGCATTTTCAATTTCTAGTTGAGTCATTAGTGTTTATATATCTTCATTCTACTAGTCATAATCAAATTGTGTAACATACAACAACAAACTACAACATTTGGTAGAAAATGGATATGTAGATTTATTTTCAACATCAATTCTTGGAACATTTTTTTTGAGATCCTAAAAGGGTTCTCCACCACATTTCTGCCATGAGACAATTGTTGATTGAATAAAGCTTCAAGAACAGTATGTCGCACCCCAATTTACTTTTGGGGCATCATCAACCAAGACAAGAGAAGGATACGCTTTATCACCAAGGATATACGGTTGAATTCCTTCTTTTCCGTAATCAACAACAAAACAAGTTTCCATCAATGGTTCAATGATACAAAAAAGAAAGCCACAATACTCATGCATCATTCACAAAACTAGGAACAACAATAAAAATATCACGAATCATTTTCGGTGATCCACAATTGCTTGTAATTAAATGTTATATATTGTTTCAACTTGAAAAAATAGTCATCAACTACAAAACATTGGCCTTTTGGTTTCTACAAGTGTATATGTGTTACATCTATGGCACCATGAATTGATGGCAAGCCATAGAAGTCTTTGAACCCAATCATGATTTCCACCATCTCAATCTTTTTAGGCCATTTGAACTTATTCATCAACATTATGTTCACGACATATATAAACTCATGCAACACTAAATGCATAATATATTTCTTGATAGCAAAAAAATTTAAGACAATGGAAATATCAAGCAACATGAACCAACTTGTACAAGTTGCAAGCCATGCAGATACTCAGAGGCACCGCTAATCAAAACTTGGCATTTTTCTTTTCCATTAAAGGAAATAATTTAAATGTCAAACGCTACACAAAAATTTTACTAATGCAAAAATGTTCGATCTAGCAATGATTGTTGTATTGCATCATCAAAAAATGTGAATACCATGTGGTCAATTTCACTTTATCCTAATCACCAAACTACTAATTGCCCAAAAGTTCATAGACACATGAAATTTAAAATTGATGAAGGATCAGCACATTGTGCATCGTTTCAAAAACAATTGCACATCATCTTTTAAAGAAAATGCATTGTGAAGTTCATCTTTGTCATAACCATGTGCGATCAAATTATGCACCTACAAAACCAACTACAGGAACTAGACCAAAAAAACAAACTTCAAGTAATGCATTATAATGTGAATGATACAATTCAAATGATGCAACACATTCAAAAGAAATTCAATGTGAAAGACTTAATTCAAAAGATGCAACATATCAAAATCTAAAAAACACAAGGAAACATTTAAAAGTGCAAAAAAAATCCATTGTCAAATTGACGCACCTCCAAACTCCTTGAAAGAGTCAAATGCTAGTTTGAAAATGAAAACAATAGAAGGAGTTGGGGTACGCTCCCTAACTCACAACTCTTTGGGGGTAAGAGGGGTGTGCTAAAACTCCGAAACGGGGATTAAGATGAATGACAAACGAATCAATTATTCATATGGACCTACACAAACTAAACAAATCGGTTAGTGCATAGTTTGAGCATTTTTGGTGCACGGACAAACCATGAGCATACACGGATTCATAATATTCACCATGGCCCGGACTTCGAGGAAGCCATCACCTTCCCCCTTATAGTATTTTCTTTGATTAACCATGGGGGCTGCACCCAAATGTCGTTTTTCCTAGGACTCCCAAGTTAGGAATTTCGAAAATTCTCAAAATTGAGGCTCTCACAATTTTGGAAGCCCATAATTTCTTGTGCAGACCTTTGATTGAAATGAGGTCTAAAGCAAAGTTATAGCCCTTGTCAAAAGCTTTCCAAAGATATGTGGCACGCCACCTACACATTAGTAATTCAAGGTAATTTTAGACTTTTAATGGTTGGGAATCAAATTGACACTTTGATTCTTGGCTTTTATTTCGGCCATAATTTATGTGTAAGTACTCAAATGGATCATGTGAACCCATTTTAGACATCTATGTCTTGAGAATGTTCCAATGGTACAAAGAACTATTCAATCCAATGGATTTTGACCCTCAAGTCGTTCTTTAAATATTCAAAACTTTATAGTGACTCTAACTCTCAAAGTGGGAGTCCATTTGGGAGTGTGTGGGTTCATTCCTTCACATTCACACTCACACTCCTAGGAGTGTGAGTGTGAATGTGATTCCCAAGTTGCACTTTTGGCCTGCACCTTTTCATGCCTTTGCCATGGTTGTGAGCCCAAGGCTAAGGTCATGACACAAATGATATTTGAATGACACAACAAACTCAAAGAAAACTCAATGTGAAGAATATAGTTTGAATGATGTAATAAACCAAAATTTGGAAAATACAAGGAAACATTTGAAAGTGAAAAAATGATGCATTATTAACCATTACCAAAGACAAAGAATAGTAATGAAAGAATGTTGCATTTTAAAAAGTAAATTGGAACCTTCTAGAAGGATCACAGAACTTGTAAAAAAAAAATTGTGAACATGCATTATTAAAAATGATGAAACTTTTCTTTACTAACCATGAAAATTCATCATGAACTTTGAGGGACAATGGACAATAGCCATGAAGATTCATCATGAACTTTTAAGGACAATGCACAATAGCCATGAAACTTCATCATGAACTTTGAAGGACGGTGCACAATAGGGTTACCACTTTTTTTATCATGTTCAAGTATGAACAATGGTAGGTTAGCATGTTGTTAGGAGCTTACTAACCTAATTATCTACTGATGTGTGAACAAGGATAAGCAACAACTAATTAATTAGAATGTAAAAAGAAATGAGTGACACTTGAATTTGATTCACTAATTAACTTATTAACTATCATTTTCAATAGCTTATCATTCAATGTGAATTAGCCTTTATAGGGATAGATTAGTAGGGTGTAAGATATGTCCCACTTTTAATGAGTGAGAATAAAAATCATCCTCTCGTCTAGGAGTGATATTTGGACACAATGGTGCCTTCCAAACACAATAAGAAAATCCTCTTAAATGCTTCATGGATGCTTTATGGATGACATGTAGAACAATCTATCTATGAAGGAAGGTAGTTTGTTTTGTTTTGTAGTTATGAGATCTACCGAACCAGGATGCTTCAGATCATATTCTTGATGACTTTGGAAAGCTCTTGATGAGGAGGGGTGAATCGGCTTGGTTCCATGGTGTTTGGACTTGCAGTGCAAAAGTTCTTGAATGTTAATGATTTCTTCACTGAAAATTAAATTAAATCATAGCTGAAACTTTAGAAGGTATTGGAATGTGCCTTTGATGTTGTTGGAAAGATCTTGATGAGCAGGATTTAATGGAATTTATTTGGTAAGATTTGGATTCAGAATGTGGTAGATATTGATTTTTAAGTAATTTCTGCCACTGAAAATTTAAATAAATTTCAAAAAACCAGGTTTTGGAAGGAAAAATCAGTTGACAACGTGGTAACACTAGAATGTCTACCATTCAATTCAAGTAGAAAGAATTGTGATTGTAACCTTTGGTGTTGTTGGAAAGATCTTGATGATTCAGATTTAATGAAATTTATGTTATGAGATTTGGACTTAGGATCTGGGAAATATGGAATTTTCAATGATTTTGTTCACTGAAAATTTAAATAATTTTTTAAACCTTACATTATAACAAGTTCACACTTGGGCCAAGGGCACAAGCCACATTAGTACCTATTATGTGTGACTTGAATTGTAAGCAGTAGCTGATTCATCCCTTAGGATTTGATTAGAATTTTATGTTTTGCCATGTTTAGTATTTATTCATGTAGGTACAACCATCACATTGCTTCTTCTTTTTTTTTCAATTTCTTTTTTTCACAAAAGCGACAATTTTTTGCTATGATGAAAAATTTACACTGAAAAAACATATTTTTCCAGTTTTTCTCCAAATTTCGTTTTTGTAAAATCACTCACCACCAAAAGAAACTGGAAGAATCCATGGGCCATCATAATATTCCAATGTACCCTACCATATGAATGAATGAAATCCATTTGATTTTGATATATCAGATGGGTGAGAGTAGATACAACATTTTGAAATAGATATCAGCTTGATAAAGGTAAATAAAAATTTCCAAAAACATCAACTGGTAAAGGTATGATGGTTAAAATATCAACCTGGAAAAAGGTTGGGTGAAAAGTACTGAGATCCCAACCCAATTAATTTTGTCTGGCCCAATTTATCTTGGCTCTCCAGTAACTTTTTTTGGTTTTAACCTGACCGCTACCCAACCCAAAGGCTATAACAATGTTACTTAGTTGGATGCAAAGCTAAGACAAATCCGGGGCATTAGTAAATAAGAGCCTCTTCGCCATAAGGCTACTGCCCTTTGTCAGGGTTTGGGCTCTTTGTTAGTTATTTCAACGTAAATTTAGGAATGGTGTAGGGCAGTTGAAAGGGGGATTGCATAATGGGGGAAGAAGAGGGTAGGGTTTTGTGGGGGCCACACACATGTGCATTGGCATCAAGGAGAGTCTGAGGTGGAGCTTACCCTACAATTCAAATACATAAAATGTTCATGTGAACAACCTTTGTAACCTCAGTAATGAGAGTTTGGAAGTAGCTTGCATTTATGATGTACATATCAATGTTAGCAGGTTCTCCAGTTTGGAGTGTTAAACCTAGAGGTTGAAGTTCAGATTGTTCTGACTTGTGAATTAGACTTCTATCCTTTTGATGAAATCAGCAGAAGGACGAGTTTATAAAACTAGCCTTTTGTTGGCCTCGCCTACCAAGGCAAGGATATTCTGTTTAGATTCATTATAGAGTATAGTAGGTTAAGGGATTTTGGACCGTAGGTAGTGGGTATTTTTTTACATGAGGGTTTTTGAAAGACGATATTTTGGCTTGTGTTGAAACTTGAGATTTGTTACAGAGTTACAATATCTTGAAGGATTTTGGTTTTTTCAAGGGGATTTTTCGAAGATTAGAATTTTGCATGGTGAAATATTTGAGTTTCTATAATTCTTCTTTTGCATATTCTGATACATTTTAATGTAAATGGCAAGGCCACAGCGTGACACACCCCTTTTTAGAACTCGAATTGGAACTGGTACTTTAAAAATAAACTTTTCAAAATATGTTCATCTTTGTTTTAGGTAGACACATTGATTAGTTTTTCAAAGTCAACTAGTAGGCTGAACTTTTTAGGTAGCTGATCAGCTTAATTTATTGTCAAAGTTGATACCTTCATATATTGTAATTTTAACTTATATAACTTGACACCTTCATAATTTCCAGTTTTAACTTGTTGTAAAACTTTATACTTAAAAAAAAATTCCAACCTTGGGGAAAGTGGGCCACAGTGAACCAGCACCCACCAGTGCACCATCAAGGATGGATGAGATGTGATCAGGAAACAAATTTTCTGTTGGGTTCCAGTTCCCTAGCAAACCATGGGTGGTTAGCTCAGTTGGTTTCGTTACTACCTACGAACTAGGTAGGTAGTAAAAACAGCCCCCCCTACCTACTATGTGTAAACTATCTATGTACCTAGGAGTACCCTATTTATTGTTACCTACTTGTCTATATGTTAGACCTACTTCTTATAGAATGGGTTACCCAAGATGAAACTGGGTAGTAACTCAGTTGAGGATCATCCACAACCGAGTCATAACAGGCATCCAGTGGATGGTGCACTGGTGGGTGCTGGTTCATTGTGGCCGGGAAAGTGTAGTATGTCCACAGAACCAGACGATGGAACCAGAACCAGGCCTCAAAGTTATTGAATCTGAAGAAAATTGAAAAAGCAAAAACTCTGTATTTAAAGGTTTGAAAAATTGTGCTCAAACCTCCTCCTGCACCTGAAGAACCAACCAAAACTGTTTAAAGCGTCAATACTGGGACTAGATGATGAAACCCTGCCAATCATAAAATAAACCGAGGCACCCAGAAGAGGGGGACTAGATGATGAAACCCTGCCAATCATAAAATAAACCAAGGCACCCAGAAAAGGGGGAATGCAAGGACCCATGACCAAGAAGACAAAAAGAACCACCTAAGAGAGCAAACCGCAAGGGGAACATCAAGTTCCTGAACCCCCTCACAAGAAGCATATCAAATAAGGAAAGGGAGGGGTTCTTTCAAAAAGAATAGCCAGACACAACACTGATACAAACCACAAACTAAGAGAATTTCCTATTTCAAATGATTTTTTTTGTTTTGGCTTTGTGTGACATGCAACGCAAAAGTAGCATGACACTTGACATCCTGATGACAATCTCTACTGCTGCTACTCCCCAGGGAAAAGGGTACCTAACGATGGTGCTTGGACCCACCAACCCATAGACCATCTACAGGTACTACGCAATATTACTATGTCCCCAAAATTCTGCCCCTGCCATTAGCCTACGCAGTTTTGGAAATAAAAACTTCATGCAGCCAATGGGATGGCTCAGCATGCACTCATGGATGGTCCAGTTTTTTTTTTAAGAGGGGACAGGGGACAGGGATTTTTTTTTTTCCCCTTGTTCTCATAAGTTCCCAAAGGGTTCCCAAGTTCCCAAAATGTTCCCACATGCATTTCCCACGATGTTCCCAACAGCACCTGGGTTTTATCCCATATGGTTTGCCCAAAGTTCAACTCCCATGTACACAAACTGGAAAGGTGAAATCTAGGGGAGCCCATTTTTTTCCTATTTTGCAACTAAGGGTACATAGCAGTGACATAGTGTGATTCATATTAATCAGATCATGGGCGGGTGCCCTCACAATTTTTCCTTTGTTTTTTAAAGGGGTCATATTGAATGGCGTTTCCATGGAGGAAATAACTTAGGTACTCGCTTTATCTCTATTTTAAGTCAACAACAAAAGTGAGAAGTGGGTGTTTTCATTTAGTGCAGAAACTTACACCAGAAATAGTGAGTGAACGTTTGATGCCCACAGAATGCTTGATAGAAATAATCATCCGACTGACATTTGTAGGTACATCCTTAACAGCTGAATCGTCTGACTTTGTGTAGTAGACATTGGACAACATGCCTAAAGCCTGATAGTTCACAAGTACTGATTGATGAACAACTGGTGATTCTCTTTGTATTCAATGGTACTCTCTGCTTCCCATGTCCTCAAGCCTGACTTGCGGGGTTTGGGGGTCAGTCTGCTTCAAAGGACCCACACCCACCAATTCAGTGGGACCTACCCAACTGTTAGGGATTGCAATGTGAACTAGTGGACCCCTTGCCATTGGCCCAAGTAAGGTCATCCATCCTAATATTATTCCCATTGAAATGGGCTTAACATCAGAGTTATTATGAAAATATGATAGCTAGGTCATGAAAAGAAGAAGAATGAGTTATGTTTATATGTTCTTTCATTGTATCGTAAGAGCTGTTACAACCTATGAAGAGATATTTGTTAAACGTGAAATTTCATTTTTGCAAAATATTTCACTCTACTATAACAACATATTTGCATTTCACATGCATATATTCATTGTTTTTACTTTAATTCTTCACATTTTTAACACTATAATTCATTGAAACACTAGATTCATGGTTATTTCATCTAACTAGAATTTGTTTTTTAAAATACATTGTAAAAAACTCCATTAAAAAAATCACAATTCATTTCATCATATGCTGATGCTACAAACAATTCTCACAACAATATGAACATAGAATTCACTATAGAAGTCTTTGCATTTTTATATTACTGTAAAATTTGAATCAAAATATAGCAAAATCTCATGTTTTGTTGAAAAAAATCCCAAAACAACAAGTAAAATCTATTGTTTATCCAAACATAATCTGTGGTTTTCTACTAACAAATACTTATAGCTCCTCCTAATATTCCCCATAACTCTCTGTTTAAGAAGTTTTTTTGTTTTTTAAAACTCCTTCCTTTTGAACAATCTCAAGTCACATCACCATGATCAAAACAACAAGAATTCAAAATTCAAACTAACAAAGTTCGCCTAATTAATTCCTATCCTACCTACCTTATACATCCAAAATCATGTACTCATCCTACCCCCTTAACATTACCCCCCCTGTACTTTGGATTCCATCCCCAAAATCCTTGTAAAATGACAAAATGAAATGAGAGTATTTTATATATTTTTAAACATTTGTCTCCCTTACTACAATTTTATAATCTCAACTTGTACATGAAGCAATGGTTTTACATCTACTTCTAATTTTGTAGTTTTAATCTCCTCCCCCACTAATTCAATATGTAGTTTTATCTCCACTACTTTTGTTGTTGAAATAACCTCCACCTTTTCTTATTCCTAAATTGTCTATGGTTCTTTTTCTTCCTTGCCCCCTCCTTTAAGGTCTTGTGGTTTTCTTGGTTGTACCACCTCCTCTTGAACTACTCCACTTTTGAGATCATGTGGTTCCTTAGTCTGCACTTCCCTCTCCTATGTTGTTCCATTGGGTCCTGCTTCATTCTCTTCATCTTGGCCCAATACCTCTCTGTACTTGTTAGATTGCCACAAATCAATTTTGGAAAATGCTTTTTGTAAGCTTCCAACTTGTACCTCAAAATCCTTTCATTATGTTGAGCCAAATTTTTTTCCAATTCCTTTGTAAAATATCCCTTTGCAACCTCCCACCATCCCTCAAACTCTGCCTTAGAATCTTTCATCTTATTCTTCATCCTCATCATGGTATAACATCTATTCATAATCCTCTAGTCTTTTCTTGACACCAACTAGATCCAAACTCTTCCTCTATTCATGTGGCATTTCTAATTGTGCTTGCAAATGCTACAATTTCCTCTGATATTCCTTTTTATCCTCCCTTAACTTCTATCTTTCTACCTTTGCTATCTTCCTTCTAATCTCCTCAGACTACAACAAAAACACATTCTTCAAATTTATCAATTCCAAATTTGTCAAAACATTCTCCTTCTTTTCCTTAATCAATGTTTTGACCTAAGACAAAGCCTCTTGTTGTTTCTTATCAAGAAACAATGCCTCTATCGATTTTCATTCAATGGTTTCCTAGATTTCAGCCTTTAGCCTTAAATCTTGCAATTCTTCCTCCTGTGACTTCAGTTGTGTTGTGCTACTTTTGAGTTCTTCATTTTCATCCTACAGTTATTTAATGAACACTTTAATCTTTTGCTCAACCTCCACCCTGCTCTTTCCTCCAAATTTCCACATTATGTTTATACCCCTTCTAAATTTTTCTTTCCTTATCCAATTCCACTATAACACTACTTTTCCTTCTCCCTTATAGCCAATTTGTTTTTTAAAATATTCACCTCTAAAGTCAAATTCCCCATATTCAAATTCACAAATGCCATGGTCCAAAATATTTTAGTTGCCTTATCTGCTTTCATTACTTCTGCAGCTACTTCCTCCACAAACTTTAATGTATTTGTCCATGTTGTAAAAACTTTAGATCCTTCTATAAATGATCCCAACTCCTGCACCATTCTTCTCCCCAATTTAAATTCAAATGGGAATCCTTCTGAAGATTCTGGTCTATTAGGTGGTACTTCTAGTTTTTCTAGTTTGAACTTTTCAAAAACAGATTGTGTCACCACTCTTTCCATCTACAATTCAATAGCATGTAAACCTTTTTGTGTTTGCTGTTGTTGCTATTACAAATGTTATTCCAAATGCTATAAATGTTATGGACTTATAATGGTCTCAATCCAATTTTCATATACATTTGCATCCAAATGCAAATGTTCTTCACCCTCTGAAAACCTTGTGTCATGTTCCCTCTTAACTTCCTAGCTTTGTTCCCTCAGCTATCTCTCCTGTGAAGATGCCATTTATCGTACTTCGGGCCTCTGTTCTTTTAGTTGTGTCTTCTATGGAGTTGGCATCTATGGTATCTTTGTACTTTGTATGGCTACCTATGCCACTATTGGCATTGCCCTCACCATCGTTGGCGCTACAAATGGTTCTAATCCACCCCTCATCATTTTTTATGCCCTCAAATCTATGCTCTCATGTTCCTTCTTCACTCCTAAACCTAAGGCTCCTTTTTCCTCAACTTTGTTCTTCCTTTTAAAAGCACTTCTTGGAGAGTCTATTACAACTTTTTTTTTGTTTTCTAATGTTATATGCATCTCCTCCCTAGTTTTTTTAACCTTGGTTGGCGGTTTCTATCGATTTTCCTTTTGATGCACAAATAGATACTCAAAGATTTTTACCAATACTAATGCAAACTAACACGTATCCTTCTTATCCCCTTTATTCTCCCTAACATACTTATACCATCGATTTAGCTCACTACACATACTATTGAATATAATTGGTGCCCAATCTACCTTCTGCCCTTTTCTGCCCTCATCAATGTTATGGCATTCTTGTTGTTAAAATACTATATTTTTTATCGTAACCCTAACCTTGGGCTTGTAACCAAAGCAAGGGCTAGCAAAGGTGCGGGCCAAGAGTGAAGCCTAGGAATCACATTTCATGCTCACGAGGGTGGTAGGAAAGTGTGAGGGAATGAACCCCCCACACTCCCAAATGAGCTCCCATTTTGGGAGTTGGAGTCTTAATAGACTCCCGAATTTTCAGAGGGTTATTGCAAAGGTCAAAATTCATTGGATTGAAAAGTTCCTCATACCACTGGAAAGTCCTTGAAACTTAAATGTCTAAAATGGGTTTGCATGACCCATTTGAGCACTTAAAACATAAGTTATGACTAAAAGAAGCGCCGGGAATCAAATTGCCAATTTGTCTCCCAACCACTAAAAGTCGAGAATCGCCTAGATTTCCTTGTGTGAAAGTGGCTTGCCACATACCTTTGAATAGATCTTGATGAGGGCTACAACTTTGCTTAAGACCTCACCTTAATCGGAGGTTTGCACACAAAGTTATGGGCCTCCAAAGTTGCAAGAGTCCCAATTTCAGGAATTTCATGACTCCAACTTGGGGGTCTTGGGACAAAATGACATTTGGGTGCTAGCCCGTGGCCAAGCACAAAAAATACTATAAGGAGGAAGGTGGTGGCCTCCCCCAAGTCCGGGATGTGATGAGTCTTGTGAATTCGTGTTTGCCCGTGGTTCATCTGTGCACCAAAAGTGCTCCAACTACGCATTAACCAACTTGTGTTTAATTTGTACAAGTCTGTGTGAATAATTTATTTGCTTGTCATTCTTCCTAATCCCCATCTCGGAGCTCCAACACACTCCTCTACCCCAAAAGTGCTGCGAACCAGGGAGTGTGCCCTAACCCCTTATCCTTTTATTGTTTTCACCTTTTGGATTTGAAGTTGAATCCATCAAGGAGTTTGGGGGTGTGTCATTTTTTCCCTTTGATAAATGATAAATATTATGGCAGAATATCTGATAAAATATGGCAAACCCATATTCTTTGTATTCCATTGATCTATAGAAGAATTTACAAGTGCAAATCTATAACCCTATAATACTTAAACTGTTAGTATCTTATTGACTTGCCCTTTTGGGTCTTTTATATACCCTTCTACACATACTCCAAAGACATCGATGATCAATTGTTTATTAATGACATACACCTTAATCACAAATGTATTCAAAAAATTCCAACATAACAACAGGCTTTGGTGGTTCCCAACCCATAAAAAACACTGTAATTAGCCTTACTTTAGAAGCCCAGTCTTCTTCCTTAACAACATCCTTCCAATTCTCCATTCTCAACATGTTTGTTATAATTTTGTTTCGTCTATGTCCACATGAATCGCTCAGGGTTTGAAATTTAATGACTTTCTCCAAAAGTGTAGCTCTATCTAGTATTGCTACAACTTCTGATTCTTGTCGCTCCATTTCCATCGCCCTTCATTGTGCTTCCGCCATCACTTGCACCTTTGTGTTTTGCTATACTTCCACCTACAATTTTGTGGATAATTATTGTTCCGCCGCAACAACATTCTCCTCCTTTATGTCTTGCATCGTTTGCGCCTCCACAAAATGCTGCTCCATAACTTCATTTTCCTTTGATTCTTAAATGAACATCGGATCTATTGATGTAAATCTTGGTCTTGTCTATTCCTTTGCATGCAAATGTCGTCTACTTCTACGCAAAAACTCAACTATAGATGTCTAGTTGTATTTATGTCTAGAATTATTGTCTACGCAAACTTTATTTTCTCCTTATACACCCTCCCTTCTACACATTCTAAAAATGATGATGAATGTGACAACGACTTTACAACCAACGACTAAATATTCAACACGCATTTTCTCTCTATTCTTCTCAACTCCTCTTCTAGTTTTATTCTTTTTAGCAATTTTGCTTCTTCCTCCTATCTTTGTCTATGCTCACTCCTCTGCATTTCATTTTCCCTTGCTATTCTTTGTAGTTTTTCAATGGCACTATCTGCATCATGCTGTTATGAACTATGAAACTTCAAAAATGCGTATAATTTCCAATAATAAACGCAAATTGCTTTTGATCATTACCCCAATTTTTCATCCTTTGAAATCCTACCCATCACATTCATTTTATTACTTGTCCATTGTCTTTTAATTAAGGCATGATCTTTGAAATTAATATAGCCCATCACTACAAGTTTATTTGTTTCTTGTACTACCATTTGGAAGCACTTCATGTCATCATTATGCATGGACATCATAGATCTCATCTTTTGATCACTCCACATCTCTAATCTCCCTTCATTAGATTTAATGACTCCACCTTGTTCACCTTGTACACCTTCTGCTGATTCTGTCCATTTCTTTGCTAATTGTGTCAACTCATCTATTAACTATAATAACACATCTACTGACTATACCAATTTTTTTGTTGATTCGTCGATTGTGCGAATACATTTGAGGACTAGGTGAATATTATTGTTGATTCAACTGATACTCCTCACATATCATCTTCAGATCCCTAGATCCCAAAACCCTCACTTCTACAATTATTGTTCATGGATTTATTACTTATTTGTAAATTGAAAATCAACATTGTGTTCATCGCAAGATCTTAGATCTATTCTTCATCTTTAGCATTATTCATTTGTGAATTCTATGTTTCATAGTCTTCATCCTCCTCTTCCATATCATAATTTTTTGCTTGAACTCCACCTACATTCTATTCCTAATACATTGGCATTTGTTGTTTTTATTTTTGAACTTCAAATTCCATGTACTTATAAGGTTTGAACTTATTGATATTAACCAACACAAGGTTAATTTCAAACTTCTCAATGGCCACCAATAACACAATGTTATTTGGCAACACATACTATATTTTGTAGGGTCCAAACCATTTCCTAGTAAACTTCCCTAAGTGTGACTTATTGCCCTTTGGAAACCATAGAACATAATCACCAACTAAATTATTTTTTTGGATTATTTTGTTGACTCCATAATGTTTTATTCCATTGGTAAATTCATGTAGTTTTTGTAGCTTACATTCTAGCTTCCTACAACTTTTCCAGCTCTATAATTCTACTAGTTAAAACTCTCACTGGAGTACTATTTCTCTCATTTCCACCAGCAACTAGAACTATGTACTCTATGGGCATCAATGGATGTAATCCATACACTAATTGATATGGTGTATACCATGTTGCTATTATGTATGAAAATAACATTGTAGATAGATGTTCATCCTAATCTTTCTATTTTCATTTACTAACTTGGTCAACAGTGTCCCAAGTACCTTCACTACTAGAAATTTGGCATTTTGCAACTGTCTTATGCAACTAGTTTTCAGTTGCATGCGACACATGCAACTGGAAATTCGCCCAGTTGCTTAAAACAAGTTGCATGAAAATTGCAGTTGCATGCGACAATCATATAATATAAGTACATATACGGTTTCATCCACCCATACTCTATACTAGCAGTTGGTCGTGCGACTGCATGCAACTACAGGGGTTGCGTTCACACTGCATTACATGTTAATTAACTAACCCAATTATATGCGAACACATGTACTTTTATTTTGTAATTAAATATTTAGTTTTGAGAATTACTTTGATTAATCTAGACCGTCCAAGTCGTAGCCGTTGGGGTGCGGACACGTGTTGGGTTTAAGGTTATGTCATTGTACACGTGGCACAGATTAGGGTTAGGGTTATAGGGTTTAATTATCAGGATCATGCCATGTGGCAACCTAGTGACCGCACAATGTAATTGCAAATGCAACTAATATTTTGAGAGTTTGAATCGCCATGTGTCACATGGTCCCACTGTTAGGGTTAGGGTTAGGGTTAGGGTTAAGGTTTAGGGTTTTCATCTGCTTTGTTCAATGTGCTATCTAGAATTGCCAAGAGTGCCTGTTAACAATAGATCGATCAACAAAACTCTACAATCACTGAGAAACACATGCACAAAGCAAAGAACTGCATATTCCAAAAGGAAAGTTACAAAATTGTGGGAACATTTTCCAAGGTTCAGTAATAGCAAAAGAGCATTGTGCAACAGAAAGGTGCTTTTCAGGCCTCGACTACCAATTGATGCCAAAGAAGAAAATGTCCGCAATGGCCTGGCTTGAGTGCTATCCCTTTTTCCTTGTCTAGGTTCTCGAATTCCAGAACATTTTGAGATTTTTGAAGACTCCAGGGCCTGGCCCTCTAGGTGTTTCTGCAGGGCACATCATTCCCCAGTGAGAGTTATGCAACTGTCGAAGCTTTGCTAGCTTCCCTAAACAGACCCACAACATGCAAAAGGATTGCACAAGTCATTACCAAAGCAAACAATGATATGACAGAGTTGCACTCAAGGAAATAGAGATGAGATTATACCCTGAGACTCAGTCCATACACTTTATTTGGTTCTTAAGAGCTCACCTTCACGACCAATAGGAGAGTTAAACCGCCGCAAGTGAGAAAGAGTTGAGGCATATGTCAAGCGATTGAGCACTTATACCAGGCAACAATCAGTGTGTGATGAGAAAATTAACATGCATGCTTGACTCACCCATCTATAACAATTAGCTCACAAGCACCCTAGGCAACCAGGCACAGCTCTATACAAGTCTCGACTAAGACAAAAAAAAGTCAATACATTCAACAAAAAAATCAAGCTAACTTGCAGTAGCAGCAGCAGCACCAAACAAGCTGGTGAAGCTTTGCAAATTGACTAGAGAATGGCAACACTGAGTTCTGTAGCCAAGTTGGAGAATGTGTGTAGATGGTGCACTAGAGCAACCATGGCTAAGGCATGATTGGCAACAGCTGCTCTTCCCTCTGCTATGGTGCAGAGAAGCTCCAAAACCCCTAAAGCAAGCTCCACATTGCTTCTATTGGCATTTGGAAGAAGCTCTATGAGCAAAGGAACCACTTTAACCTCCGTAACCCTAATCATGTTTCTCCTTGGAATGTAGATGGTAAGCAAAGCCTTCAAGCCAGCCCTGATGGCCTTGGGGTAGAATTCCTCTCGCAACAACTTGGTTAGAGCTTCAAGCACTCCCGGCATCGCTCCAGTGCTGTTGCTGTGTGACGATTCCATTTCCGATGCGATTCCCACAAGAATGGTTGCGACATTTACCATGGCATCCAAGCTTCCTTTGCACAAAAACCAAGCTAGGGTTGCAACCAAACTCTGCGTGAGAAGCTGCTCTCGCCGCTATCTGTTTGCTCCCACCTCAAGAAGCGCAAGGATGGCGAGTGCTTTTTCACAAGCCTCTAAGTTGAAAGAAACTCTCTATTGCTTCTTCTTCTTCCTCTCTTGTTCTTCTTCTATTGGCATTGGGTACTTACATCGGAGTTCTAGAGCACCACTGATCACCGAAGCGAGCACGGAGACGGCGTCAGATTCTTGGATGCATTTGTGATTCCTCTCGCTCTCTCGAGCCACCGACATGATGTTCTTCAGACTGCAAAGCGGATCCACGAAACTTTGCACTTCGCGAAGCATTCTGGCCACGATATCCATAGCCACGAGCACAGAGGGAGTCGAGAGGAGTCGTACAAGGGCGCCGGACGAACCGCCGCCACCGTGCACTTTGCACCAGTTCTGGATGAAACGTCGCAACGTGTGGTTCGGCACGAGCTCCAAGGAAGCTAGCGTCTGCATCGTCACTGGACATGTACGGTTCCCCGCTTCTAGCCATGGCTCTTCTATAACATCTTCATTCCTGTCCTCTACACCCACCATCTTAGAACTCTCCCAAAAACACCAAACAAGCCAGACCTAAGCAGTTCTTAGTCTGGAAAAGCAACAAGCTAGCAAGCAAGCAAAAAGGGCTCTGCAATTCCTCTAATAAAGCCCAATCTATAAACAAGAAATTGTGCACAACCAAGAGAAGAATGAAGGAAATCCCATTAGGGTTTCCAACGCTGAGGTTTAAGGTTCCGCTGAGAAATTCAAAACAGGTAGGTGGCAAAATAGATTAGGTTATTTTTCACCTATATCCTACACCTTATCAATGGGATTGTCATTTGTAGGCAACCCTAATCCTAGACATGCCTACAAAAAATGTGTACCTAGCTTACCAAAAAACCATAGTTGGCCTATTTTGGTTGCACATGCAACTATGAGTATATGCATATCAAATATATACGATGATATATCATAAAAATCATCCAAATGTTGGGATGAAGGTGATCATAGTTCACTAGTAGAAATCAGCCAAAATGTAACCACTCCATTTACGACTACATGCGACTTGTAGTCGTTTGCGACTGGATTTGAGAACATTTGCAACTACAAAACCAAATGTCAACTATTTTGGTCATTCTCACAACTATGATGCAACTATTAAAATTTTCATCCTATTGATTGGATCGATTTTACATTCATTTTCATCCATTAATAGGTTGATATGTCCCATTAATCGAAGTAGTCACTAAATTAGTTGCATCCTAAAGGTATTCTACAATGACATACGGGTGTATTTTAATGTATGTACTAAAATTATATATATGCATACGTATATATATTGTTCATATAATGAATCTCAAAATTAATATTTGAACTTTGGATTTTTAATTCAAATCTGAAAATTGATATTTCAATTATGAAAACTACTATTTTAGTTTTTTAAAACAATATTAGAATTTGA
>Ga0209611_10002982_pt1 | contig 29638 bp, 16 predicted proteins | sample S1TSphgellanicum_3_FD_187693 | JGI IMG/M metagenome (GOLD analysis project Ga0209611, IMG submission 187693) | Host-associated microbial communities from peat moss isolated from Minnesota, USA - S1T2_Fc - Sphagnum magellanicum MG (SPAdes) (version 2) | ecosystem: Host-associated > Plants > Peat...
TATGGAGGCTGTACAGAAGCAAAATAATATTCAAGCTCATCAGCTATCTATCCAAGACTCTAGGATAAGTAGATTAGAGAAAAACTCTAGGCTAATTGATATAAATGCGTCACAAGAGCTTGATAGCCAGAAGCAGCAAATTGAAGAATGTAAAGACTTAATTCTAACCCGGATCAGAAATCAGGATCTTGAAATTGAAAAATTGAGGAGCCTTGTTAATTGGTATTGCGTACAAGAAGAATAGAGTGCTTGTTTGTAATATATAGACTGAAATGATATAGCACTACTAACAACATCCCATAGGAATCATACTTGATTTTTGGTAAGTACACCGAGAGCTAAAGCTTTATAAATCAAATTTCTAACTCGTTGGTTTTTTCAGAAATCAAATATGAGTCCTGTAAATGAACAAACTAAAACTACTAGAAATAATCACAACTAACCCTAAAATTTTCAGTGGTAAACTAATTATTTGAGGTTGTTGTCTGGCTACTGTAATTCAGAAAAAATATGCTTCTTCTTTCCTGTATGAATAACCCAATTTCAAATGAATACAAATATCTACTTATGGAACTAAAACAGCAAATTCTTTCAGCACAGTATGAAGCGCTCAAAGCAGTTAATCGGGAAATGATTAACCTGTATTGGGATATTGGACAAATAATTGTCACCCAACAACAGAATGCTGGCTGGGGTAAATCAGTGGTTGAACGATTAGCTAAAGACTTACAATCCGAGTTTCCTGGAATTAGTGGATTTTCTACCAGTAATATTTGGAGAATGCGGGATTTGTATCTAACTTACCAATCTCAAGAATTTCTGCTAACATTAGTAGGGGAAATTGGCTGGACTCATAATATAATAATTTTAGAAAAGTGTAAAAATGACTCAGAACGAGAATTTTATATCAGAATGACTCGGAAATTTGGCTGGACACAAAACATTTTAATTCACCAAATTGACAATCAAACCTATGAGAAAACCTTACTCAACCAAACTAACTTCGATCAAACAGTTTCAGTAGAGATACGTAGCCAATTAAAATTGGCTGTTAAAGACGAATATACCTTTGATTTCTTAGAATTGGCTGATGAACATAGTGAACGACAGCTAGAACAAGCAATTTTAGCAAAAGTAGAACCATTTTTACAGGAAATGGGTGGTGTATTCGCTTTTATAGGTAGTCAATATCGTGTAGAAGTTGATGATGAGGAATATTTTATTGACCTTGTTCTCTATCATCGCCATTTGAAGTGTTTAATTGCACTAGAACTAAAAATTGGTAAATTCTTACCCGAATATGTTGGTAAAATGCAGTTTTATTTAGCTGTTTTAGATGACAAAGTTAAATTACCTGATGAAAATCCTTCTATTGGTATAATTCTTTGTAAATCCAAGCAGAAAACTATTGTTGAATATGCGCTAAAGGAATCTAACAAACCAATTGGTGTATCAACTTATCAAATAGTTTCCACATTACCCCAAGAATTAAAAGATCAGTTACCCGCTCCTGAGCAAGTTGCTAAACTGTTAGAAGGAATTACATAAAAAATGGGAGTTCAAATATGACTAATGATCATGATTGGTTATCAGATGACTTTGGTTTCGATGGCGATGATGCTATTAGTGATCGCACTATTGAAACGAAAGCAGAACTACTTACACTAAAACTACTCAGGGAAGCGATTCACGCTCAAAACCCTGAAGATCAAGTCATGAAAGATTTTGCTGAATATGTTTTACCCAACTTGCTCAAAATAGCCATTGGGGTAACTGCTAAAGGTGGTAAATTCTTTGATGAAATCGACCAACAGCGAGAAGCTGAAGGAAAATCTAAAGTTAGACGAGATAACGCTGCTGATCAATCTCTCAATACTCACTTGCTCAATGGCTTATTTCCCGCTAATTTAATTGAGCGGCGTTTACAAAAACTAGATACCACCGTCAAACGATTAGTTAAAGAACGAGAACGACGATTAGTAATTGCTGGGTTTATCTTACATGACTTTGAAAAATTCCCTGATGTCCCTGAAAATTGTCGTAAACTACCATTAGAGGAACATCGCCGGATTATCGAGCAAAAAGTTCAGCAACTAGGACTTGATCATTTTATCAATCCAGATAATCCAGAAGCTTATCAAGAATATATTGACGACTTATTGTGTACAGCTTATAACGCACAACGTCGCTGGGATACCAACTGGAATTTTTCTGAGTTTGGTTTAAATCCTCTACTCAAAGACCGACCTCTTCGCTGTTTAACTGATTTAACCTGTTTAGCTGATTCCCTTGCTTCCATTGTCAAACATCCCCAAGACGCAGAACACCCAAGACTGAAGGAGATTCTTCACAGTCTTAGTGATGGAAAATTAAAACTTACCTACCATAGCATTTCGGAAAATAGAGGTGTTTTAACTAATGTTGTGAATAACGCCTTGATTCAGGCGCATACGAGCCTGAATAACGATGAGTATACCTATTATGTACCTTTACTGTATCTACCTACAGGAGTAATTTATCTAGCTGCGCGTGATGCTCCTGCTGTCTCAGCAGCAGATTTACCAGATCGTGTAGTAGAGAGTATTAAACTCTTATGTGGTGGTCAATTGCGTCGTAGACAAACGGGATTTGGTCGAGATGGTAAAGGGATGAAATATGCTGAATATTACAATTTATTCTTTGATGACTTAGGACTCATGCAAGTAGCCTTAGATGCTACATTACGTATTCTCAGCCCGACTAAACCTTCTGTTGCTCAAAGCCGCAGTGATAATCTGATCAAGTTTCAACAACAAAACATTTTACCAGTTGATTATGATTTTAAGTTTGTTGACGATATCCGTATTGACCAACTTGCAGAATTTGGAGATTTAATTAGTCGGAAGATTTGGGAAGAAACAGTTAATAAACTTGAATCCGCTCGGAAGAAAGATAAAAAACTGCCAGAAATCCCCTCTTTAGACTTAACCTGTGAAATTGCCGAATTTTGGAACTTAGCAGCAGATTTACCAGCAATTCGGCAAATTCAACACATCAACGAAAGTCTCAAAGAAAATAACCTTAAAGGTAATACAGGAGGAGTACCTTATGAATGGTATTATTTAGCAGCTAAATATCTCGCGCAACATCCAGGTATTGAAGATGTCCGCGAAACTTGTCAGCAAGTGATTACATATTTAGAAAGTTTGATTTCGCCAATCATTTCACAGTATAAATTACCTGATGGCTGGGATGATCTAAGACTTTGGGTAACGCGAGTCGTCATGTTACCAAATGCTAATCAAGAATTATCCAACAAATCTGAAACTAAGACATTTTTAGATGAACTGGATAATTACAATGCTGCTAAAAAATCAGGTCGGGGACGACAATTAATTTGCTCCATTTCTCATTCTGCTTATACTGTAACCGAGCAAATGGAATCAGCAGTTTTATTCACCCCGCAAGTTTACACAAATAAACAAATGTTAGGAGGTTCTAACGCTAAACGCAATATCTCTAGTATTGCGGGTGTAGAAATGATGTTAAGACAAATCTTGATGAATCAAACTCAAGCTGTAGGTAAAAGATTTGAAGATGGTAAATATCGCTATCTTTACTTTTACCCAACTTACTATTTCACTCCAGAAACTAATAAGTTTTTACAGAAAGCTTACAATGGTATAGCTCAAACTCGTTTTGATACTAGCATCCGTAATCACTTTATTAGTAAAGACTTACAAGCAAACCTAAACCGCGAGGATTATCAAAGTGTTGACGCTTTTTTAATTGATGAAAACTTACAACAAGAGAAAGACCGTACATTTAAACTTTCTTATCCTGAAGACCAACCTTTGACATTCTATTTTATGGCGCTTCCCCCAGGAAGAGATAGTACAGATACAGAATCATGGATAATGCCTAGTTGGCTAGCTTTTGCTTTCCCCATGATTTTAGATGTCAAAACTGTTGTTTCTGAATCACCAATTCCCCCATTTAATGATGGGTCTGAATTTGAGGAAAGTGTTTTCTTGGATAGCGCACCTCATGCGTTCCGTGCTTTAGTCAAAAGAGATAGATTTCGGCTTGATTACATTTTAGAAGGTTGGGAAGAAAATAATATTAAATATCCCGCACCGCTAAATGTATTAACTGCTGCTTATGCTATCCATTTAGATATAAATGCACGACAAGGTAAAACCGGTTATGATGCAAATTGGGGAAAATTCACCGAATTAGCCAAGGATTTTGAAACCAGTCCTCTTTACGTTTTCTCTTATTTGAATCGTTGGGTACGTAATCAAGCAGCAGAAACAGCAAGAATTGAGAAAATTCAACTTTACGCCTATTCTTTTTATCCCTGCTTCGACCCTCATGCAAAATATGATCCAATTTCCGAGGAATTAATTGTGTCAACAGAATCAAGTCTCAATCATCCCAAGAATTTAACGGAACTTTATCGCCGCTTTTATCGAGCGAATAGGCGTTATAATCCCAAGTCGAACGCTGTGTTAAAACCAATTGATATTGCGGCGGAAACGATTCTCAAAGCAGAATCTACTGTGTTTCAAGGAGAAACCTTAGTTCTAGCAGTAGCCGCAGAAGTGTTTAAACTCATGGATCGTGTCCATTCTTCTACAGCAGAAGGACGCTGGAAAATGAGTAACCGTGAGGAGGAAAGACAAGCTGTTTTAGATTTTGCTCAATATTTTGTTGTGGAGGTATTTCAAAAATCATTCACAGGCGATCGCGCCCGTTTAGCAGGTCGTCAACTCAACTTAATCCGAGATACCTGTGAATTTCTCTACCGCCTAGAAAACGATAGAGATAACGCGGATCAATCAGATAAAGCTGACGAAACTCCCGAAACAGATGAAGAAAATCAGTAAAATTCTAATTCTTCATCAATAGACAACTTCTTGAAAACCAACCTAGAGACCTGGAGATAAATTATGTCTTTGTTAAAAACTGTTGACTCTCAATTCTTCCAATCAGAAATTCCCTACAAGCCAATGGGTAAATACGTCCATTTTCTCACTGTGCGTATTACCGAATCTTATCCTCTATTCCAAACAGATGCGGAATTGAACAAAGCCAGGGTAAGAGCTGGAGTCAAAGATAAAACCACAATCAGCCGATTGTCTATGTTTAAGCGCAAGCAATCTACACCAGAGCGTTTAGTCGGTCGTGAATTATTGCGTAAATATCAGATAGTCAAAGCCGATGAATGTGAGTATAACGAGAAATTTGGGATGGATAATCCTGATTGTATTATCTACGGTTTTGCGATCGGTGATTCTGGCTCAGAAAAATCCAAAGTTGTCGTAGATACTGCATTTTCCATTACATCTTTCGATGAATCTCATGAAACCTTTACTCTGAATGCGCCATACGAAAATGGCACAATGGCATCTAAGGGAGAAAACAATACTAAACCTGGTGAAATCACGAGCAGACTTAATCAACAAGACCACATCAGACCACAAGTATTTTTTCCTAGTATCGTCACCTTAAAAGATCCGACAGAAGCTAGTTTCCTCTATGTATTCAATAACGTTTTACGTACACGTCACTATGGAGCACAAACAACTCGTACAGGTCGCGTAAGAAACGAGTTAATTGGTGTCATATTCGCTGACGGAGAAATCACTAGTAATCTACGTTGGACTCAGGCTATATATGATGTAATGAAATCCAATAATAGCCTGAAATCTCCCGATCCTTTAGATGAAGATGATGTCATCGCTGCTGCTAAAAGCGCAATTGAGGAATTAATGGCTAATGAGTTTATCGTTCATACTGATTTCATCGGCGAAGCTTTCACCCCTCTATTAAGTGAAATCAAGGCTATTACAGGTAATGAAACTGGCATTAAATCAATTCTCCAAAAAGCCGACGCAGAAGCCAAAAAGTATGCGAGCGAACATATTACCAAAAAGAAACCTGCTGCTAAGACTAAGTAATAACCATGACTGTTATCTATCAATGTGAACTTGAACTACATGACAGCCTGTATTTTGCGACTCGTGAAATTGGTCGGTTATATGAAACAGAGCCGATAATTCACAATTATGCTCTTTGTTACGCATTAGGGTTAGTTGATAGCCAAATTTATGCAACGACCGTAGCTGAAGAAGATTCATATCGCTACTTTTGCCAAGAACAAGTCCCAAAATATGAGCAACACCTCACCCCACTAAATCAACAAGGAATCTATGTAACTCCTGCTAGAGCGATTAATCACTCTGCTGTTCTCAGTACCTGGAAATATGCTAACAATAAATACCATGTCGAAATGGAAAAAACCCAGAAGAATATTCCTAGTTTTGGTAGAACTAAGGAAATTGCGTCTGAAAGTGAATTTGAGTTTTTTATTATTTCAGATAAACAACTCAAACTACCAACATGGATTCGTTTGGGTAAATGGATGAGTAAAGCCAAATTGGAAGTTAGGGAATTACCTAAACATAAAATTTTTGAAGGAGTATTTACTTGTAAACATCCCTTAAATCCTTTGGATATCATGTTTACTAATCAAGTGATTAGTTACGATGTAGTAAATATGCCTCCAGTGAGTCTCATCCGTAATGTCCACATGCGCGGTAGATACTATCAATTTCAAGGTAATACAGATATAATCCTACCAACTCAAATAGAGTATCGATTTCGTGGTTAAGAAATTGTAGGTTGGGTTGAGCAATAGCGAAACCCAACATTATCAATGATTTTGTTGGGTTACTCTTCGAGAAGTCGCTCCGCGCCTTCGTTCCTCAACCCAACCTACGACATAACGGATTTTTAGTGGGTCGAGCGATCGCCCAACCCAACCTAAACCTACATTCACTATGACAAAATATGCCTCATAGCTTAGTTTTAAACATACTTCCTCAGTCGCCGATTCCCTCTCATTATCTCACCGGAAGACATCTCCACGCTTTATTCTTAACCCTCGTCAGTTCCGTGGATAAACCCCTGGGCGATCGCCTACATGAATCCACAGCAGACAAAGCATTTACCTTGTCCCCCTTACAGATGAGTAAAACCAACCTTCCCAAAACTCGCGGAAATAAAAATGCTAATAAATTACAATACGCTTATTCAGATACTATTGCTGCTGGAACACCCTGTTGGTGGCGCATCTCCCTCTTAGACGACACACTCTTTCACCAACTTACCCAACTATGGTTAAACCTCAATCCCCAACATCCTTGGCATTTAGGACCATCTGACTTATTTATTACTAGTATTCAAGGTACCGTCCAATCTACTCAACCTTGGGCGAATGCTACCTCCTACCAAACATTGTATGAGTTGTCTAGCGATAGCGATCGCACGATTAACTTCAGCTTCTCTACACCCACAGCTTTCCGCCAAGGAAAATTTGACAATACCCTTCCTACAAGAGAATGTGTATTTAACTCCCTGTTATCCAAGTGGAATAAATATAGTGGTATGAAGTTTGATGAGATAGAGATCGACTCAATTTTCCCCTCTTACCTCAACATCTACACAGACGTATTTCCCGATTCCCGTAGCATTTTTATTGGTGTAGTCGGTGAAGTCAGCTATCGGATTTTAGGAGAGATCGAACCAGATCAAATCAAGCAAATTAACACTTTAGCTAATTTTGCCTTATATACCGGAGTAGGAAGAAAAACACCTATGGGTATGGGAATGTTACGTCGATTAAATTACGAAATTGACTTATGAATGACATTGAATATATTCCTATTTCAGCATTGAATCAATATAGCTACTGTCCCCATCGTTGTTGGCGGATGTTTTGTACAGGTGAATTTAGCGATAACCAGTACACCATTGAAGGTACAAGTTTACATGAGCGAGTCCATACTATGGGTGATGGACAGCGAGAAGATATTTGGCAAGTTAGAGCAGTTTGGCTGAAATCTGAAGCATATAGACTTATTGGTAAATCTGACTTGATTGAATTAAAATCTGGTGAGTTTCATCCAGTCGAATATAAGCGAGGGAACAAAGGAAAATGGGATAACGACGAATTACAAGTTTGTGCACAAGCCTTGTGTTTAGAAGAGATGACAGGAAAACCTGTGAATATAGGTTATGTCTATTATGCTCAATCCCATCAACGTCAATTAGTAAATATTTCAGCAGAATTAAGACAAAGTACAATCGATACTATTCAAGCTGTGACAAATCTGTTGGAAACAGGAATAATGCCCAAAGCGATTTACAGTAAACGCTGCGTAGGATGTAGTTTAAAAACCCAATGTCTACCAAAAGTAATTGAAAAAATTCAACATTACCAAGAAGCTAATTAAGGAGCAAAGTATGGGGACTGTTTATATCGCTGAAAACGATGCTTTTATTGGCAAAACTGATGAACGTTTAACCGTAAAAGCTGAAAAGAAAACTCTCTTAGATGTACCTTTGATTAAGGTTGATGGAATTGTTGTGTTGGGTCGAGCTACGGTTTCACCCGCAGTGATTAATGAATTACTAGAACGCAATATTGCTTTAAGTTTCCTTACGGAAAATGGTCGTTATTTAGGACGTATTGAACCAGAAGTGACTAAAAATTTGTTTATTCGTAAAGCCCAATGGCAAGCAGCAGGAGAAACTCCTCAAGCTATACATTTAGTCAGGGGTTTTGTTCGGGGTAAGTTGAAAAATTATCGTCAGCAATTATTGCGGACTCAACGGGAATCTTCTCTGGATATTAGTAAGTATATCACCAGATTAGAACAAGCGATCGCCCCCATAGAACAAACTGATAAAATTCCCTCATTGAGAGGTTTAGAAGGTTCAGGAAGTGCAGCTTATTTTGGTTGCTTTCAGCAGTTAATCAAAAATTCCGATTTCAAATTTCCATCTAGAAATCGCCGTCCACCCACTGACCCGGTTAATTCTCTCTTGAGTTTTGGCTATTCTTTATTACGCCATGACATTCAAAGTGCTATTAATATTGTAGGCTTTGACCCTTATTTAGGCTACTTACACACAGAGCGTTATGGTAGGCCTTCCCTCGCTTTAGATGTTATGGAAGAGTTTCGTCCTTTGGTAGTTGATGCAATGGTGCTGTCATTGATTAATAAGCGATCGCTTACTCCTGATGACTTTATTATCGAACCTTTAAGTCAGGCTGTGGAACTAACTAAGGAAGGAAGACGGAAATTTCTGACCGCTTACCAACAGAAAAAACTATCCAGCTTTAAACATCCTGTCGCGGACCAAAAGTGTACATACCAAGAGGCTTTTGAGATCCAGGTGCGGTTATTGGGTAAATATCTGATGGGAGAAATCGATAAATATCCTCCTCTAGTATTGAAGTAAGGTAAATTTTACGATGTATATAGTGGTTAGTTATGATATTTCTGAAGACAAGCGGCGCACTAAAATTCACTCAGTACTGAAATCTTATGGACAGTGGGTGCAATATTCTGTATTTGAGTGTGAGCTTACGCCTACTCAGTATGCTAAACTGCGATCGCGGTTAGCCAAATTGATCAAGCCTGATATTGACAGCATTCGTTTTTTCTTCCTCTGTGCTTGCTGTCAGGGAAAAATTGAGCGTATTGGTGGAGAACAATTGCGAGATAATAGCATCTTTTTTGCAGAATCACCGTCTAGCTAGGCTTTCAGGCATTATTTGCGCGAGTTGGTGGGTGTAGAAAATGGCGGGTGTTAAAAAAACCTTGGATCTTAGTTCTCATAAGGGTTTCCGGTTATTTTTGGCTAATCACGACTCGCGCAAATCTGGAACCCCTTGCTATGTATTGGTTTGAAGGATTTTATGTTTTTTATTTTTCTGGGGCGATCGTTCAATATAAGTATGATATAATCAGATCAGCACAACTGAACCTTGAAAACTATATATGTTTTGGCTTTCAGACCGCCGCTGTTTCAAATTCATAAAATCCCTATTAGGGATTGAAACTAGCAATCCTCAAGCACCACAATCTGTTGGTATGGTTTCAAATTCATAAAATCCCTATTAGGGATTGAAACCTGTGAATGCACGTAATCTTTCTTTGTCAGCTTCGAGTGTTTCAAATTCATAAAATCCCTATTAGGGATTGAAACAAAGAGATTGCCGAGAAAGAAGACAGAACTGTTAGGTTTCAAATTCATAAAATCCCTATTAGGGATTGAAACTACTCTGATGTAAATCCACTAAAAAATAATTCAAGCTATGGTTTCAAATTCATAAAATCCCTATTAGGGATTGAAACAGCTACGCAGTCACTACTTTGCTAGCATTTAATAGTTTCAAATTCATAAAATCCCTATTAGGGATTGAAACGATGGAATACAAATACTTACTAAAGATATCAGAAGGTTTCAAATTCATAAAATCCCTATTAGGGATTGAAACATTGGGATTAATGGAAGTGATGGAAAACCTATTAGTTTCAAATTCATAAAATCCCTATTAGGGATTGAAACTCCTGAGCCATGCTATTCACCTATAATATCACTATATCACTAGTTTCAAATTCATAAAATCCCTATTAGGGATTGAAACACTGGAATGAAATTAAGTGACATGATACAAGTTGAGTTTCAAATTCATAAAATCCCTATTAGGGATTGAAACTATACGCGTTACCATCCCGCCTAATTTTTTCATGAGGTTTCAAATTCATAAAATCCCTATTAGGGATTGAAACGTGATGCCGTTTTTGATATCCGCCTGGGAAAAAGTTTCAAATTCATAAAATCCCTATTAGGGATTGAAACAAATACAGTAAACGCCTAGAAGAAACTCTTAACAGGTTTCAAATTCATAAAATCCCTATTAGGGATTGAAACTAATCAATGGGCGCAGTTATCAACTGCTACTGGGAGTTTCAAATTCATAAAATCCCTATTAGGGATTGAAACGCGACTTAAATATATTGGGTATACCCACATATCAAGGTTTCAAATTCATAAAATCCCTATTAGGGATTGAAACCCTAATTCTGTAGTGTGTTTCGACGAAATTGGTCGATTTGTTTCAAATTCATAAAATCCCTATTAGGGATTGAAACCCGAATCAATTACCGGAATGGTAAGTGCCGCGGATTGTTTCAAATTCATAAAATCCCTATTAGGGATTGAAACACACAGGGTCGGATTCCCAACTTGAGAGTTCTATAGAGTTTCAAATTCATAAAATCCCTATTAGGGATTGAAACACCACAGATTGATTGCAGATAACAGCACTAGTCCAAGTTTCAAATTCATAAAATCCCTATTAGGGATTGAAACAAAGTAGCAGAGGCAGTAGCAGTAGTAGAACGAGTGTTTCAAATTCATAAAATCCCTATTAGGGATTGAAACAAACACTCAATACGCCCGTCTCCATGGAGATAATGTTTCAAATTCATAAAATCCCTATTAGGGATTGAAACATGATTGATAGTGCTGCATTGATGGGTATTAGATGGTTTCAAATTCATAAAATCCCTATTAGGGATTGAAACCAGGGATTGCCATCAGGGTCCCCATTGACGAGAACGTTTCAAATTCATAAAATCCCTATTAGGGATTGAAACATTAGACTGGGTTCATTGCGCAGCATCATATACGTAGTTTCAAATTCATAAAATCCCTATTAGGGATTGAAACGACATGAATATCTTGTTTGCTGTTAGCTATTTTGGTTTCAAATTCATAAAATCCCTATTAGGGATTGAAACCAATACCAAAATATTGCATCAGGATTCAAATAATAAAGTTTCAAATTCATAAAATCCCTATTAGGGATTGAAACATATCGTGACTGACAAAAGGAACGAAATCACAGGTTTCAAATTCATAAAATCCCTATTAGGGATTGAAACAAAATATGTAGCCCGATTGCGAGCGGGCATTGCAGTTTCAAATTCATAAAATCCCTATTAGGGATTGAAACACTTCGCCGCTCCAGATTTAACTATTTGTGCCAGTGTGTTTCAAATTCATAAAATCCCTATTAGGGATTGAAACAACAACAATTATTCAACAGGTGAAACAGGTACGAAAGTTTCAAATTCATAAAATCCCTATTAGGGATTGAAACGGCGCACTCACACTTGCTGCACACAAACCACTTAAGTTTCAAATTCATAAAATCCCTATTAGGGATTGAAACTCTTTGAAAAGACTGATATGAGCGTGATGAATAACGTTTCAAATTCATAAAATCCCTATTAGGGATTGAAACAAAAGCAAATACAAACTTGATATGCCATTCGATGTTTCAAATTCATAAAATCCCTATTAGGGATTGAAACATAGAGTAATAGATATGAACGACTCGGAAATCATTGGTTTCAAATTCATAAAATCCCTATTAGGGATTGAAACGAGTCAATGACAGACTTTGAAGTTGGAAAAGTGTATGTTTCAAATTCATAAAATCCCTATTAGGGATTGAAACGGTACTGAATTGCTGTGAACAACCCAGTAGACAACCGCGGTTTCAAATTCATAAAATCCCTATTAGGGATTGAAACGGAACATAGCTATTGGTGTTGGTAGTACAGCAGCATTAGCGTTTCAAATTCATAAAATCCCTATTAGGGATTGAAACCCATAGCAACCGCATCAAAACCGTGCGTTCTAACGTTTCAAATTCATAAAATCCCTATTAGGGATTGAAACTCTCAAGCCAGTTGACGTATGGTGGCAGCATATCAGTTTCAAATTCATAAAATCCCTATTAGGGATTGAAACGCCAAAATGCTACACCTTGGGCAGTCTCGTTGACTGCTAGAGTTTCAAATTCATAAAATCCCTATTAGGGATTGAAACAGATAGAAAAAATGAGTGACATACCAAAAGCTATGAGGTTTCAAATTCATAAAATCCCTATTAGGGATTGAAACCATTCACAACTTCAATTTCAGGTAGAAAAATAGGGTTTCAAATTCATAAAATCCCTATTAGGGATTGAAACTATCATCTTTATCGAGTTGAAGGTTCTCGATGAAAGTTTCAAATTCATAAAATCCCTATTAGGGATTGAAACACGGTAGTTAGCGTAATTCCCGTTGTTCCGCAAGTTTCAAATTCATAAAATCCCTATTAGGGATTGAAACGTTCCGCTTCATCAACTATAGCTTGAGCGAACATGGTTTCAAATTCATAAAATCCCTATTAGGGATTGAAACTAATGCACCAACTTGATTTTATTAACGGTGATGTGGTTTCAAATTCATAAAATCCCTATTAGGGATTGAAACTTAATCCAATCTTCAATGCTTGCTTTGATTACATTGTTTCAAATTCATAAAATCCCTATTAGGGATTGAAACCATTTTTGACGCACGAATCATCCTAACACCCACACAGTTTCAAATTCATAAAATCCCTATTAGGGATTGAAACACGTGGCTACCGTCCATCAGCGGTAGCCCTTCCCGTTTCAAATTCATAAAATCCCTATTAGGGATTGAAACTTGGCAAACTCCCTGCTATTCAAAAATATGCCAGGTTTCAAATTCATAAAATCCCTATTAGGGATTGAAACCGTGAGAGTGCGGGCTTGGCCAATCGATCTATAGTGTTTCAAATTCATAAAATCCCTATTAGGGATTGAAACAAATGCGATTTGGCATCAGCTATTGTCTGATACTGGTTTCAAATTCATAAAATCCCTATTAGGGATTGAAACAGCTGAAGCTATCCATTCACCAACAGGAAGTTCCAGTTTCAAATTCATAAAATCCCTATTAGGGATTGAAACAGTATGGTAGCTTGAACACACTTCAATGCTTTCGCTTCAAGTTTCAAATTCATAAAATCCCTATTAGGGATTGAAACATTCACTTGATCAAACCTCCAGAAACCCAGATGACCAGGTTTCAAATTCATAAAATCCCTATTAGGGATTGAAACAATACGATCGTGCGAGCAAGCAATTTCATGCACTAGTTTCAAATTCATAAAATCCCTATTAGGGATTGAAACTAGTGTTGTTTCAATATTTGTAATGGTAGAAAAAAGTTTCAAATTCATAAAATCCCTATTAGGGATTGAAACTCGTTACTTGATTGGTGTTGGTGGTATTGTGCGTGTTTCAAATTCATAAAATCCCTATTAGGGATTGAAACCTTCAGCGACAGCTTGCTCTCTAGCGTTTGCTATGTTTCAAATTCATAAAATCCCTATTAGGGATTGAAACTGAGCGGCCGTCCATTCCTTCCCCCAAATCGGGGGAGTTTCAAATTCATAAAATCCCTATTAGGGATTGAAACCAAATAACTTTGATCAACGCGATCATATACCTGATGTTTCAAATTCATAAAATCCCTATTAGGGATTGAAACCTCGTTCCACAAGAATTTGTTTTTCTGGTACGTCGAGTTTCAAATTCATAAAATCCCTATTAGGGATTGAAACACATTGATTATGATCGATACTTCCTTGATTATCAGTTTCAAATTCATAAAATCCCTATTAGGGATTGAAACGAGTGCGTCATGTACACCTCTACCGAGATTTGCGTTTCAAATTCATAAAATCCCTATTAGGGATTGAAACTGCGCTAGTAGTAGCGATTGGTAAAACGCTCGCCTGTTTCAAATTCATAAAATCCCTATTAGGGATTGAAACAAATTGTTGATGTTCCAGACGCAACTACCTTACTTGTTTCAAATTCATAAAATCCCTATTAGGGATTGAAACATCTGAAGCGTACATGGGTATATCAGGTAGAAAAGTTTCAAATTCATAAAATCCCTATTAGGGATTGAAACCTTCTGGTGGCATATGATGCAACAATCCATGAGGTTTCAAATTCATAAAATCCCTATTAGGGATTGAAACCTTTCAATTTCATCATGCTTTCATTGCCTCAATCGTTTCAAATTCATAAAATCCCTATTAGGGATTGAAACGGAAACTCCAGGCGAAATACCAGCAGCAGATGCTTGTTTCAAATTCATAAAATCCCTATTAGGGATTGAAACTTTCAAGAATATTTATAGTGATTGAATTACTTTATTGTTTCAAATTCATAAAATCCCTATTAGGGATTGAAACTGCATGGTATCCATTGACAAGCACAAGCTTGCCGTTTCAAATTCATAAAATCCCTATTAGGGATTGAAACGCTAACATGCTTGCTCATTTTGGTATCAGTTACAGTTTCAAATTCATAAAATCCCTATTAGGGATTGAAACCACAATCTTCACGATTTCTGAACTCTCTACCATCGATAGAGTTTCAAATTCATAAAATCCCTATTAGGGATTGAAACGTTTTGGGAGCTATGACAACAAGTGAACTGAAAGGTTTCAAATTCATAAAATCCCTATTAGGGATTGAAACTAACTGCTCGCAAACTGACTAACGATCAAATTCAGAGTTTCAAATTCATAAAATCCCTATTAGGGATTGAAACTGAACCGTCGTTGTTTGATACAAAGTAGTAAAGCGTTTCAAATTCATAAAATCCCTATTAGGGATTGAAACGCTCGCTTCACCATGAATGAACAGAACACGCGACGTGTTTCAAATTCATAAAATCCCTATTAGGGATTGAAACCAATACCCCTAGTGAGCCGTTGTGCTTGCTAGGGTTTCAAATTCATAAAATCCCTATTAGGGATTGAAACGACCAATTGCTTTGTAACTTGCGGTTTGATCAACTGTTTCAAATTCATAAAATCCCTATTAGGGATTGAAACAGCAGCATCCCAGGATAGGGACACTTTACGTAGCGTTTCAAATTCATAAAATCCCTATTAGGGATTGAAACTGCGAGCAGTTAAACTCAACCATCCATCACGCTGCAGTTTCAAATTCATAAAATCCCTATTAGGGATTGAAACGTGCAAGCAGGGTGCTTGTGAATGGAAATCTACAGGTTTCAAATTCATAAAATCCCTATTAGGGATTGAAACGTGACGCGTTTTTTGCCAACTCCAACATGGAGTCAGGTTTCAAATTCATAAAATCCCTATTAGGGATTGAAACTTTGTCTACTCTCGCCTCCGATCATGTCTGCGTGTGTTTCAAATTCATAAAATCCCTATTAGGGATTGAAACAACACAATATTGGTGCGACCAGAGAAGCCACATTGAGTTTCAAATTCATAAAATCCCTATTAGGGATTGAAACAACCCAATCTTGAATGCTTGCTTTCAAAATGTTTTGAGTTTCAAATTCATAAAATCCCTATTAGGGATTGAAACACCCCATCATCTTCCATTTCCAACATATTCACATAGTTTCAAATTCATAAAATCCCTATTAGGGATTGAAACCGATCTCTTCAATCGATCCATCCGGGTAGCACAGGTTTCAAATTCATAAAATCCCTATTAGGGATTGAAACTTTCCAAACTTAAAACAAGCAACTTGAGAGTTAAGGTTTCAAATTCATAAAATCCCTATTAGGGATTGAAACGATACGGATCGACAGAGATCAGCAGTGCCAACATCAGTTTCAAATTCATAAAATCCCTATTAGGGATTGAAACTTCAAGACAAGGTAGAGGAACTCGAAAAAGGCACGTTTCAAATTCATAAAATCCCTATTAGGGATTGAAACAGACCAAGTTTCAGAAAGAAACTCAGCAGCTCTTAAAGTTTCAAATTCATAAAATCCCTATTAGGGATTGAAACCAGAGAATTAAAAAAGGCAGTGGGAAAATGATGAACAAGTTTCAAATTCATAAAATCCCTATTAGGGATTGAAACAAGCGCCTAATTCGTGGGAGGATTTAATGCTTTATTGTTTCAAATTCATAAAATCCCTATTAGGGATTGAAACTAAAAACCACTGAAGAACCTCCAAATAATTGATAAAAGTTTCAAATTCATAAAATCCCTATTAGGGATTGAAACTTGAGTGTTCCCGATTTTTCTGGTTCTGAAAATGTTTCAAATTCATAAAATCCCTATTAGGGATTGAAACTGGGCACTTCTGCTGCTATTAATCTTGTGAAGTTTCAAATTCATAAAATCCCTATTAGGGATTGAAACGGATTCATAAGCCCTCCCCCAAGTATCGTTGGCGATCGCGTTTCAAATTCATAAAATCCCTATTAGGGATTGAAACTCTATATCTTTCTTCCAATCAGCAATTTCACCTTTGGTTTCAAATTCATAAAATCCCTATTAGGGATTGAAACACCAAATATGCGCATCACAGCAAGAGATATCAAAAGTTTCAAATTCATAAAATCCCTATTAGGGATTGAAACCAAAAAGAATACGATAAGCTTACACCCTCAGATAAAGTTTCAAATTCATAAAATCCCTATTAGGGATTGAAACAGATCAATATCACCAAGACCAGTGCCTATGGTGATGTTTCAAATTCATAAAATCCCTATTAGGGATTGAAACGTTTCATTCAAGCATCATTCAAAACAGCCATATCGTTTCAAATTCATAAAATCCCTATTAGGGATTGAAACTCAACCATTTCATACATGCATCCAAAAAAAAACCGTTTCAAATTCATAAAATCCCTATTAGGGATTGAAACGTATCAATTGGGTGCAACAGATATTGATATTTTGGTTTCAAATTCATAAAATCCCTATTAGGGATTGAAACGAACGGACTCCCGCCCCTTGCAACTTGTTCTAGAAGTTTCAAATTCATAAAATCCCTATTAGGGATTGAAACAACGAGATTTAGACGACTGTAAATATTTAAAAATCTCGTTTCAAATTCATAAAATCCCTATTAGGGATTGAAACCACAGACAGAGGAAGAAGGATTTGAGGAACAATATCGTTTCAAATTCATAAAATCCCTATTAGGGATTGAAACATTTCGGCGGGACGCATCGGAGCTAAAGCAGCAGATTCTTGTTTCAAATTCATAAAATCCCTATTAGGGATTGAAACCCGCTACACACCCCATTGAGGGTGTTTCGGCTGGGTTTCAAATTCATAAAATCCCTATTAGGGATTGAAACCAGAGGGAGGGAGATAGAGCTACTTACCTACATGGTTTCAAATTCATAAAATCCCTATTAGGGATTGAAACTCAAACATGACTAATGCTATTCAAAATATCCAAAATGGTTTCAAATTCATAAAATCCCTATTAGGGATTGAAACGTAAGAGCGTAATTGATAAAACTGGTGATTACATCTTCTGGAGTTTCAAATTCATAAAATCCCTATTAGGGATTGAAACTGAACAAGTCTTCTCACGCGAACGACGAAAGAAAGTTTCAAATTCATAAAATCCCTATTAGGGATTGAAACTCCCCAATGGGTCTAACCCGCCTGACGAGCCCGGCTGTTTCAAATTCATAAAATCCCTATTAGGGATTGAAACTTAGCTAATGATTTCGGCGATCGCTAGCTGAAAGCACGCTAGTTTCAAATTCATAAAATCCCTATTAGGGATTGAAACTCCGTCAAGATCCACGAATGAATAGCCCTTTCGGGCGTTTCAAATTCATAAAATCCCTATTAGGGATTGAAACCCGAAATTGAAAAAATACCCAATCCAGAATTGAAGTTTCAAATTCATAAAATCCCTATTAGGGATTGAAACCAGTATGATTGGGAAGCCGGAACCCGTACCCGTGGGGTTTCAAATTCATAAAATCCCTATTAGGGATTGAAACAATCATACATTGGCTGATATCCTCTAAGTCTTTTGTTTCAAATTCATAAAATCCCTATTAGGGATTGAAACGCGCAAACAGCAGAAAAAGATGCAATTACTGCGGGTTTCAAATTCATAAAATCCCTATTAGGGATTGAAACTCGCCTAAGACGGCTCGAAAGTGCGCTACGTTCGAGGTTTCAAATTCATAAAATCCCTATTAGGGATTGAAACTTACGTACCCTTGCTGGGGGACTCTGATGGTAAAATGTTTCAAATTCATAAAATCCCTATTAGGGATTGAAACCACATATTCGATAACGAAAGCAATATGCGGAGGTATGGTTTCAAATTCATAAAATCCCTATTAGGGATTGAAACATGAAGTGCGAGAATATTTGCTAGAAAAATGGGGGCGTTTCAAATTCATAAAATCCCTATTAGGGATTGAAACTTTAATATATATCCTGCTACCAGGTGATCGCTCTAGTTTCAAATTCATAAAATCCCTATTAGGGATTGAAACTGGGAGACTATCAAGAATCCCGGATGGTTCAATAAAGTTTCAAATTCATAAAATCCCTATTAGGGATTGAAACAGCGACTTTTAGCACAGATCGCTATGCTTCAAAGGAGTTTCAAATTCATAAAATCCCTATTAGGGATTGAAACAAAAAACAGCAATTTTATGTAATGACATTCCTATTCTCGTTTCAAATTCATAAAATCCCTATTAGGGATTGAAACGAGCTATCACCACTGAGCAGCCCAACAATAGTAGAGTTTCAAATTCATAAAATCCCTATTAGGGATTGAAACATGATAAAGCATTAAAGCAAACAAGAGAAGCTATAGTTTCAAATTCATAAAATCCCTATTAGGGATTGAAACCAAATTATTTTGGTTATCTGCAATGTGGCGCTGGGAATGTTTCAAATTCATAAAATCCCTATTAGGGATTGAAACTCAATGACTGCACCCTAACAATTTCAGATGTAAAGTTTCAAATTCATAAAATCCCTATTAGGGATTGAAACTTTAGGCATAATTCTAAGGTGGTAGAAAATTTTTGTTTCAAATTCATAAAATCCCTATTAGGGATTGAAACCTGTAAAAACTAGCCATATTACAGGTGCTAAGTAGTTTCAAATTCATAAAATCCCTATTAGGGATTGAAACCTAACAAATATCAACACAGGTATAAATACTCTACTGTTTCAAATTCATAAAATCCCTATTAGGGATTGAAACATGATGTACACCATGAATGCTTTGGATGGATTAATGTTTCAAATTCATAAAATCCCTATTAGGGATTGAAACAATCTTTCTGCCACAAGTAGGAAGAACCCTACCGTTTCAAATTCATAAAATCCCTATTAGGGATTGAAACTTAGCGCTTCTACTTTATCTGCTGGCTCTTCTTGTTTCAAATTCATAAAATCCCTATTAGGGATTGAAACTAAACAATATCCTATTATTGCTTCTGCTGTTAAAGTTTCAAATTCATAAAATCCCTATTAGGGATTGAAACACTAAACGGGGTCTCGCCTCCCCCCAACGGGCTACCGTTTCAAATTCATAAAATCCCTATTAGGGATTGAAACCAGAGTGCAGCCCAAAAGGCACTTGATGTAAATCAAAGTTTCAAATTCATAAAATCCCTATTAGGGATTGAAACAAATTTTCTCACTTTGCTTAACATGATGACTGGTCGTTTCAAATTCATAAAATCCCTATTAGGGATTGAAACGCGCAGAGGTTGATGGTTGCGCAGATGCTGATGGTTGTTTCAAATTCATAAAATCCCTATTAGGGATTGAAACAACGCAGACTGAATTGCAGAGATACCAAGCTGCTGCAAAGTTTCAAATTCATAAAATCCCTATTAGGGATTGAAACCCTGGGAGTCGTCGTACAACAGAGATACTTGTCCGTTTCAAATTCATAAAATCCCTATTAGGGATTGAAACTCTCAACTCCCTCAGCATTAGCTTTAAAAGTTAATGGAGTTTCAAATTCATAAAATCCCTATTAGGGATTGAAACACACATCACCTCCTTTCTGCTAGAAAAACTTTATGTTTCAAATTCATAAAATCCCTATTAGGGATTGAAACAGGACGGCTCAAAACACCCAAAGGGCGCAGAATCGTTTCAAATTCATAAAATCCCTATTAGGGATTGAAACACTAAAACTGCTGCACAAGAGATTCAACAAGCTGCTCGTTTCAAATTCATAAAATCCCTATTAGGGATTGAAACTTCTCCAATGGAAAAAATACTTACCAGCGAACAAAGTTTCAAATTCATAAAATCCCTATTAGGGATTGAAACACATGCCGAGTGGCATTGGAACTCCAGGATTTGGAGTTTCAAATTCATAAAATCCCTATTAGGGATTGAAACATAACTTAAAGATTCTGATTGTTGGCATACTTGCAGGTTTCAAATTCATAAAATCCCTATTAGGGATTGAAACTCGGACAATCAAAACTTCCCGATGAAAGCTTTTTAGTTTCAAATTCATAAAATCCCTATTAGGGATTGAAACCACCGTAAGCGTATACGTCCCCTGTCAGAATCAAGTTTCAAATTCATAAAATCCCTATTAGGGATTGAAACCATTTTTTATCGGTTGTCTATGGCATAGTAGCAGTTTCAAATTCATAAAATCCCTATTAGGGATTGAAACACATCTTGATTAAAAATCTTAAAATCAATTTTCGTTTCAAATTCATAAAATCCCTATTAGGGATTGAAACATAATGTATAGATTTTTATCTATAATAGTACAAATGTTTCAAATTCATAAAATCCCTATTAGGGATTGAAACATAGATTGCTGGTGTAGACTATGGTGTAGCTGCTGTTTCAAATTCATAAAATCCCTATTAGGGATTGAAACTTTTCTTGATATATCGTCTGATATATCAAAATCATGTTTCAAATTCATAAAATCCCTATTAGGGATTGAAACCCAAGCTTCTGAGCATATTCCTGCTGCAAATCCTCCATGTTTCAAATTCATAAAATCCCTATTAGGGATTGAAACTATAAGAGACATTGAGGTGCTACCTATAAGGGGGTTAGTTTCAAATTCATAAAATCCCTATTAGGGATTGAAACCGGAGTCTCAGAAGTCGAATAATCTGGAACGCTCAAGTTTCAAATTCATAAAATCCCTATTAGGGATTGAAACCTTCAAGTTCAGAACATGCGCTTAAAAAAATAGCCGTTTCAAATTCATAAAATCCCTATTAGGGATTGAAACTAGTCCAAATCTGTAATCGCTCATTTTGATACTCCGAGTTTCAAATTCATAAAATCCCTATTAGGGATTGAAACTTATACAAACTTCGAGCTTGAAGAGGAGAAAGAATAAGAGGTTTCAAATTCATAAAATCCCTATTAGGGATTGAAACGACTAAATGACATGGATGTGATATCTTTATGGAGGTTTCAAATTCATAAAATCCCTATTAGGGATTGAAACTTAAACAAAGCTCTAGCCTGAAGAGGAGAAATAACAAGTTTCAAATTCATAAAATCCCTATTAGGGATTGAAACCAGCTACTACGCTTCCCCAGTACATCCCTAATCCGTTTCAAATTCATAAAATCCCTATTAGGGATTGAAACTTCTAAGCACTCTCGATACTGCGGCAGGCGCTGAAAGTTTCAAATTCATAAAATCCCTATTAGGGATTGAAACATTGCGCTAGCAATCAGAGCGCCCCCACCCGGGGGGGTTTCAAATTCATAAAATCCCTATTAGGGATTGAAACCCGTAGGTGCGGGTTTCGGAGCAAACGGGCTTGGGTTTCAAATTCATAAAATCCCTATTAGGGATTGAAACTTAGAAACTACATTTATTTGGTCATTTATTTGTTGTTTCAAATTCATAAAATCCCTATTAGGGATTGAAACATAATATTTACCCTTGGAGCTTTATAGCCCTTAAGTTTCAAATTCATAAAATCCCTATTAGGGATTGAAACGACTTATCTCTAATCCTTCACATACACAATTCCTTGAGTGTTTCAAATTCATAAAATCCCTATTAGGGATTGAAACTGGACAAACACTTGTTCTAGTTGTGTTTTTTGCAGTTTCAAATTCATAAAATCCCTATTAGGGATTGAAACCGACTATAGTACTTGTAAATGGAGATCCTACGGGTAAGTTTCAAATTCATAAAATCCCTATTAGGGATTGAAACTTAGATTCCGGCGGGTTTATTTCTCCTGATGGACAGTTTCAAATTCATAAAATCCCTATTAGGGATTGAAACCCGGATTACTCGGCTTCCGAGTCTCCTGATAATGTGTTTCAAATTCATAAAATCCCTATTAGGGATTGAAACTACATGGCTGCCGCCCTCTAGCGGCAACCTTTCGTTTCAAATTCATAAAATCCCTATTAGGGATTGAAACCATGGTGAGGTGGCTTATGACTGGGAGCTTCAGCTGTTTCAAATTCATAAAATCCCTATTAGGGATTGAAACTGAAGATTGCAGAAAAGCAGCGTTTAACTATCTGCGGTTTCAAATTCATAAAATCTCTATTAGGGATTGAAACTTACTATCCATACTTGATACAGGCAACGGCTTAATGTTTCAAATTCATAAAATCCCTATTAGGGATTGAAACTTGGTGAATGGTGATCCTGACGGAAATCCTTGGAGTTTCAAATTCATAAAATCCCTATTAGGGATTGAAACATAATACAGATGTACTGGTTAATCACTCAAGGATTTAGGTTTCAAATTCATAAAATCCCTATTAGGGATTGAAACTGAGTATGTGGAAAAAGCAATACTTGAACTCACTCGTTTCAAATTCATAAAATCCCTATTAGGGATTGAAACGATCAAGTAGAAGATAAGTACGAACGCCTTAAAGTTTCAAATTCATAAAATCCCTATTAGGGATTGAAACATCTGGAGCGCCCTTAAGTCTTTCAACTGTGCGCGTTAGAGTTTCAAATTCATAAAATCCCTATTAGGGATTGAAACTTCATTAATCCAAATGGGTAAATCAACTACAATCCCAGTAGCGTTTCAAATTCATAAAATCCCTATTAGGGATTGAAACACCAATGGCGAACCACTCTCTACTCGGATGGTGCGGTTTCAAATTCATAAAATCCCTATTAGGGATTGAAACAGGCAAGAATTAGATATACACTCACCATCTGGCGGTTTCAAATTCATAAAATCCCTATTAGGGATTGAAACAGATCTAGAGAATCTGCAAAAACTTTCTGCTGGGCGTTTCAAATTCAGGCGTTGCATAAATACGGGATGAATTAGAGACTGGAAAGACTGAAACTTGGTTTCGTATTAAACAAAATCATCCTATAATTCAGCAACGCCCAAATTCATAAAATCCCTATTAGGGATTGAAACAGAAGGAGACCATAAGTTTATCGCTCAACATGAGGTTTCAAATTCATAAAATCCCTATTAGGGATTGAAACTTGGTAGTTGCGCTTGCTACTGTATAAAGTGTCCCAGGTTTCAAATTCATAAAATCCCTATTAGGGATTGAAACTAGACGATCGCATTAACACCACTAGATTTTGCAGAGGAGTTTCAAATTCATAAAATCCCTATTAGGGATTGAAACACCTGTTACACTAATGAGAAGATCTGCGAATATCGCTGTCATTGTTTCAAATTCATAAAATCCCTATTAGGGATTGAAACTGCAATTTCATGCGCACATCCCTAAGAATTCTGGCAGTTTCAAATTCATAAAATCCCTATTAGGGATTGAAACCTTAAATGATGTCTCCTGTAGAATAAATAAGATGAAGTTTCAAATTCATAAAATCCCTATTAGGGATTGAAACCTGCAATTACTTTTCAAGCTGGAACTCGTAAACGCTCGTTTCAAATTCATAAAATCCCTATTAGGGATTGAAACTAGGTGGTTCGTGCGTGAAACTGCAATATTTTAATGTTTCAAATTCATAAAATCCCTATTAGGGATTGAAACCATCGTAGAAGGAGATGGATTGGGGGAGCCAGGAGAAGGTTTCAAATTCATAAAATCCCTATTAGGGATTGAAACGAGAATTAGCAATCCGCAAACCTTCCCTAAGAAGGTTTCAAATTCATAAAATCCCTATTAGGGATTGAAACCATTGGACTCCTCCCCCCCAAGAAAGCCCTGCGTGTTTCAAATTCATAAAATCCCTATTAGGGATTGAAACATTATTGCTCTAACTTTCTGATAAATTTATCAGAAGGTTTCAAATTCATAAAATCCCTATTAGGGATTGAAACGAGGATTCCTATTCACGCCAATTGTTAAGCGGGTGTGTTTCAAATTCATAAAATCCCTATTAGGGATTGAAACTCATCAATCTGAAGAGGCTGAAAAACTGAAAAGCGTTTCAAATTCATAAAATCCCTATTAGGGATTGAAACCTTCTATGATCAGCTGATGACCAGTGAAGATTTCTGGAAGTTTCAAATTCATAAAATCCCTATTAGGGATTGAAACTGCAGCCGTTGAGAATATTAGGCGCTCTCTCCAATCAGGTTTCAAATTCATAAAATCCCTATTAGGGATTGAAACTATTTGTGTTAATTTCCCGGTTAACCGGTCTGCAAGTTTCAAATTCATAAAATCCCTATTAGGGATTGAAACTTAGAGATTCTTCTTATAATGAATCTTCTGGTGCGTTTCAAATTCATAAAATCCCTATTAGGGATTGAAACACAAAATTTGGGCGGGTGAGCTGGCTCGAACAGCCACTAGTTTCAAATTCATAAAATCCCTATTAGGGATTGAAACAGTACTGCTTCTACTGGAAGTACTACTTCTGTTCAGCGTTTCAAATTCATAAAATCCCTATTAGGGATTGAAACTCCTAGAATTTGAAGCAGGAAAAATTGCTGAATTGCGTTTCAAATTCATAAAATCCCTATTAGGGATTGAAACGACTCGCCCCAATTTTGTTACCTATGGCGCTGGTAGTTTCAAATTCATAAAATCCCTATTAGGGATTGAAACCCGTCGCTGACTCGCCCAGCAAGGGTACGTAAAGTTTCAAATTCATAAAATCCCTATTAGGGATTGAAACATTAATTCCTTTGGATTTAGCCAGGGATTTTATTGCTGTTTCAAATTCATAAAATCCCTATTAGGGATTGAAACGTAGGGTCATAATCATGAGGCGGGCTATCTCCTTGGAACCCAGTTTCAAATTCATAAAATCCCTATTAGGGATTGAAACAAAATTTAACTCCTGAATACCCATTTTTTGCGTAAGTTTCAAATTCATAAAATCCCTATTAGGGATTGAAACAACAACTCATGTGTGAGTTCGTCATACATTTGCTGTTTCAAATTCATAAAATCCCTATTAGGGATTGAAACATTTATCAGGCGATCGACCAAAGACGGAGACAGTGCTATCGTTTCAAATTCATAAAATCCCTATTAGGGATTGAAACACAGCATGAGGCGCAGCGCAATTACCAAGATGCAGTTTCAAATTCATAAAATCCCTATTAGGGATTGAAACTGCTGGGATGCCTTCCAAGGTGGGAAGGGGGGCGTTTCAAATTCATAAAATCCCTATTAGGGATTGAAACAAGCTTGCAACTCTACCTAGAGGTAAGTGACAAGCAGAAGTTTCAAATTCATAAAATCCCTATTAGGGATTGAAACACAATAAATCTGCGCAGAGTGATGGTGCTAGAGATGTTTCAAATTCATAAAATCCCTATTAGGGATTGAAACAACTCGGCAATTCTGAAATTGGTGGTGTACTAGCGTTTCAAATTCATAAAATCCCTATTAGGGATTGAAACTTAGCAAGGCTGAGTTCAGGACAGCTTTTGACGAGTTTCAAATTCATAAAATCCCTATTAGGGATTGAAACGTATAGAAATTATTATTGAGATTCCTTATCCCCAGTTTCAAATTCATAAAATCCCTATTAGGGATTGAAACATTAAGCTTGCATAAAAAGCTCTTTTACTGGCATAGGCTCTAGTTTCAAATTCATAAAATCCCTATTAGGGATTGAAACATTCTGGGCGCGATCGAGGAATCAATGTCGGACTTGGGTTTCAAATTCATAAAATCCCTATTAGGGATTGAAACAATAAAGCCACTATTTATCTACAGCAATAGCTTTGGTTTCAAATTCATAAAATCCCTATTAGGGATTGAAACTTTAGCGATCGCATCCATCGCCGGAATAATCTATGGCGTTTCAAATTCATAAAATCCCTATTAGGGATTGAAACATATCCATTTCCACACCCTGATTTTCGGTTTAAAGTTTCAAATTCATAAAATCCCTATTAGGGATTGAAACATGTATGACGCACCCATTAAAGAGAAGAAGCAAAGTTTCAAATTCATAAAATCCCTATTAGGGATTGAAACATTCCCGTGGTAGCCGATATTGCGGGGTTCAAGAAGTTTCAAATTCATAAAATCCCTATTAGGGATTGAAACCCATTTTTGAGAGTTACTCCCTGCTGTACGTAGATGGCGGTTTCAAATTCATAAAATCCCTATTAGGGATTGAAACCGATGAGCAAGTAGCCAACTTTGCGGTGAAACACGTTTCAAATTCATAAAATCCCTATTAGGGATTGAAACCAAGAAAGATACTCTTCAGCACTTAAACAGGGTAAGGTTTCAAATTCATAAAATCCCTATTAGGGATTGAAACTTCGACCACTGGGGTCTGAACGATAAACCGACAAAGTTTCAAATTCATAAAATCCCTATTAGGGATTGAAACTGCGAAGCATTTCTGCCTTGGTTAAAGCCGCAGTTGAGTTTCAAATTCATAAAATCCCTATTAGGGATTGAAACTCAAAGACGCTGCTATATGCGATTATGTCCTTACGTTTCAAATTCATAAAATCCCTATTAGGGATTGAAACCGAAAAGCGCTCCCAACTCAATAACCATAAAATTAGTTTCAAATTCATAAAATCCCTATTAGGGATTGAAACTCACACCCAATGCTCGTGGTACACCGCTACGAATTGTTTCAAATTCATAAAATCCCTATTAGGGATTGAAACAGACAAATCCGATAAGTTGGTAGTAGAAAAACCAGAAGTTTCAAATTCATAAAATCCCTATTAGGGATGAAACATGAATGTAGGCTTTTATCTGATGATTGTTTTGGGTTTCAAATTCATAAAATCCCTATTAGGGATTGAAACATTACTTGAATAATTCTTCTAGTTCTATATATAATGTTTCAAATTCATAAAATCCCTATTAGGGATTGAAACAACCCACAGGGCGTTTTCTGCTGACAGCGCCCCTGTTTCAAATTCATAAAATCCCTATTAGGGATTGAAACTTACCTGTTTTAGTACCTTTGAAAGTTCCTCTAGATAGTTTCAAATTCATAAAATCCCTATTAGGGATTGAAACCTACAATCTCTTGTATGAAGTTTGCTTTTTCGGCGTTTCAAATTCATAAAATCCCTATTAGGGATTGAAACTTTAAGTGTCGAGATAGAAAAAGAAGTCCCGCAATGGGGACTAAAGTTTCAAATTCATAAAATCCCTATTAGGGATTGAAACTGCACCGCTCGACTGCGATCGCATTGTAGATCCACAGAGTTTCAAATTCATAAAATCCCTATTAGGGATTGAAACCAATTTTGCCACAAAATCCTCAGATTGGGGATCAAAGTTTCAAATTCATAAAATCCCTATTAGGGATTGAAACAAAACTCTCACTGCAAATGATCCTGAAAGAATGGGTTTCAAATTCATAAAATCCCTATTAGGGATTGAAACAAATTACTTTTGCCAAGGAATAGTTCTTGATCCGAAAGTTTCAAATTCATAAAATCCCTATTAGGGATTGAAACACAGAGCAGGGAACTGGCAAGCATCCCCAGGTGTGTTGTTTCAAATTCATAAAATCCCTATTAGGGATTGAAACTTTGAGAATTTCTTATGAAAGAGTACTGGGGCGTGTTTCAAATTCATAAAATCCCTATTAGGGATTGAAACGGCAGATAAGTATGCCTCAAATTGGCATAGTAAATGTTTCAAATTCATAAAATCCCTATTAGGGATTGAAACTTCAGATTCGCTAAGATTTAGCGCCAGACCCTTGAGTTTCAAATTCATAAAATCCCTATTAGGGATTGAAACTTATTTTGAATGTAGTCGCGATCGTCGTATCTTAATGTTTCAAATTCATAAAATCCCTATTAGGGATTGAAACATATTGCTTATAGTCGATAAAATTCAACAACAATGGTTTCAAATTCATAAAATCCCTATTAGGGATTGAAACTCACATTTTCATTTTTGGCAATAATAATGAGATTGTTTCAAATTCATAAAATCCCTATTAGGGATTGAAACACTGACTCGCCCAGCAAGGGTATGTAAAACTTTTGTTTCAAATTCATAAAATCCCTATTAGGGATTGAAACTAGGAATTAGCGTATTTGTACTCCATCTAATACCGTTTCAAATTCATAAAATCCCTATTAGGGATTGAAACTTATAACTTTTGTAACTCAAGGATTAATAAGGTGCGTGTTTCAAATTCATAAAATCCCTATTAGGGATTGAAACCAGAACGGCAATATCACGCAAAAAGGTATTAGACGTTTCAAATTCATAAAATCCCTATTAGGGATTGAAACAAATCATCATGAATTAAATCATGAGAATCACTATGAGTTTCAAATTCATAAAATCCCTATTAGGGATTGAAACAACGGATTTATTATTTAATTTAGTTGACTTTGAGGTTTCAAATTCATAAAATCCCTATTAGGGATTGAAACCTGCCTTGGTAAGCAGGGAAGCGGAAAAACTGAGTTTCAAATTCATAAAATCCCTATTAGGGATTGAAACCTATAGGATAAAGGATATGAATCTTGTATGATTTTGAGTTTCAAATTCATAAAATCCCTATTAGGGATTGAAACTGGTGGATCTTCAGCGCCTAGTGTTGCTAATCTTCCGTTTCAAATTCATAAAATCCGGTGTTGCATAAATGCGGGAGGATCTAAGAAAATACTGGTAATTGTTGATGCTTTAAGTAATACACTAATAATTTGATTGAATGTCTCAGCATATCCACGCTTTTAGAGTAACACAAAGTTTT